>Ga0247733_1000226_pt1 | contig 58518 bp, 62 predicted proteins | sample UWRJL043104R2_FD_180932 | JGI IMG/M metagenome (GOLD analysis project Ga0247733, IMG submission 180932) | Plant litter microbial communities from Arlington Agricultural Research Station in Wisconsin, United States - UWRJ-L043-104R-2 | ecosystem: Environmental > Terrestrial > Plant litter >...
GGGGGGGTGATGAGGGGAGGCGATGAAACTACTCGATACCGGAATTGTGGAGTGTGCAGTTTGACTTAGCAGGGTTGAAGAGTTGTTGCTTATCTGAAAGAAAGGGTAAATCTGATAAAGCGGCTCATCGGAGAGGGTCGATAGGTTTCGTGCGTACGGAACTAGGACGGCCCGATTGTGGGGTTCTATTGTAGCAGATTATGTTGTCACTTCTGTAGTCGTCAAAAATAGAGTCCGAAAGGAATGGAGAAGAACCTGGCAATTTGTGGAAGAGGAAGGTACACCCAAAACTGTACAATGGTAAGGGTTGATAGAGCCAAGGTTGCGACATTGTCTAGCTTCACCAGTTCATAGGACGGAATTATTTGTCCACTTGGCTTTGATGGCAAGTTCTGATACGACTTCCATTTGCAATGATGGTTATCATTATGCAGGATGAATAGGTGATGACAGTCCATGGGAGAAAGACAGCATCTTCTCCGAAGCCAAGGCATGCCTCCAATCGTCTAGATCCTGCTCTACCCGTCCAAACCAAGGATGATGTCGAGTAAACTTCGCCTAGTCCATAGACATGCAAGCAAAGGACAGCTTCCTCGTGGTGAAGAATGGTTGCCCCGACCGAGCCTCGTGCTCCATTGGGTATTTCTGCAGCTCGGCCCAGGAAGTGTTCCAGTCCATGTGGACATAAGGCCAGCAAATCTGGTCCCACACCTGGATGACGTCTCCCGAAACGAAGACATCGGTGCTCCTGAAGGCCTCTTCCAGTGGGTTCCCCTGCACATCCAGCTTCTGGAACAACGTGCCTGTGTATTTGCGAGACTTGCAGCCAGACAGGATTTTGCAACCTTCCACCTCTTCTTCCTCCCAAGTCAGCAAGGCTACATCCTTGTCGATCGTAGCGATGCGAGCGTTAGAGCAGTCGACGTTCTCTCGGTACGGAGTGATGCTGACCGGACTCTTTTCGTACTTGTAGGTGTTGTTCTCAAGATGTGTACCCTCTACTATCTTGTTGTCGAGCCGAAGGACCTGGACGTTTCGTGACTTAGCCTCGTCGTCGCATTGATGAAAACTGAGCCCACACCACCCCGTAATGCAAGTGTTGGCTGGTGAATTGCAGTTGTCCACTTTCTTCCAATCAGGTACAGTCGGTCGTGAGACATATGCCATGAGATAAGCATCACCGCCAGCTGAAGCCAGGGCACTGTACGAGCCGTGAACACCACCAAAAGCTTCACCAGCGAATGCTTCCATAGGCGTGTTTCCTCCAATCATTGTGTCGTTCCCACTACCAAGCCAGCTATCCGTTACAAGAAAGATGGCACCATCATCGTTGGTGCAAACCGCAGGGAACGGGAATCCACTGGAAGGTGCAATGGCCGATCCATACTCGTGCGCACAGCGTTGTACAAGAGAGTAAACATTCTCTTTCTTGGATATCGGCTCCGTAACGGTTTCCTGGTCGTGATGTTTTGTGCCATAGTGTACCATGACCTGACCCTTATCCTCGTTATCGTCGATGTATACCACAATATCGCCGCCATGGGTGATCAATTCGCCGTAGTAGCTTGTGCGGAATATAGCAGCGTAGGTACGATTCTCTGGAGAGTACACTAGGTCACCATCCAAACGAGGAGAGCGAAACCAAGCGGGTTGGGTCCAATTATCGAAGAAGGCCATGGGAACCGACTTGCCGCCGACGGGTCTCGTCCAAATGGGCTTGCAGTCTCGGTCGTAACGGGCGACGACAGGTATGTCGTATTCGGTAGGATCGGTGGTGGTAAAGTTCATAGAGGTTAGGACAACGAACCCTCCGTCGTTGAGGGAAACGAGACCGCTGGCTATTCAAGTCAAAATCTGTGGATTTGAGGGTGAACAACAGACCTACCCTCTTCTGCTCCCTCGATGGTGCATGGTTGACCAATAATCTCAAAATCTGCAGGGGCAATCTTCTGCACATGGACCTGTCGAAAGGCAAAAGACTTAGCACGCTCTACAAGCAGAGTACTCTTTTCCCCTTTCCATCAGGCAGGCTAAAAGACCACCGCAGTCGTAGCTGCTTACCTTCATCTTCGAGTCGGCGAGGTAGCGACTGCCCTCAACGTAGGCTACGTGAAGAGTGCCACCATCTTCGGAGATCTATTGCGACGTATCAGCTGATGTCAAGAGTGTATCGCCGAAGAAGCACCCACCGCAAATGGAGTCCTAGTGTGATGCGCCAACTTGTTCTCAGGTACGTTAGGAATGAAGTCGGAGACGAGCTCAAGGTGGTCGGCATATTTAATCATCGAGTCCTCTGACCAGGCCCGCACGGCCACGATGGCTCGAATTAGGAGAGCGAGGTAAAGCATGTTACCGGCTGAATGAGTGATCGAGGTCGGATTTGCTGGTGGGAAGGATGCAAAGAGATGTCTGTAGCTACCGCAGGGCAGGAGAGAGATCTAGGTGGCTCTTGGAACCGAGTTGAGCAGAAGGCGCACAGGAGAAGAAGATATTTAGGAGAAGGAGATACAAATGCAGTTCAGTTACCTTCAAAGCGTCGCCGATGGTTACCAAATTTTGTCAATCCATCACAGCAAACGGTGAAGGTGGGTTGGTCATAGCGTGAGAGATGACTAGCATTCGTGTTTGATACTCGCACAGGATGCACGTTGACAGGTAGTCTCCACGAGCAACAACACGTACAATCTAGCGTGTGGATGTGACATTGTCCGTTCAATGGGACATTTTGAGATTCAGCGCTGCTTCCGTAGGCAGCAAACGGGCGTGAGAAATTCTGGTCACTTACTGAGCGGGAAAATCTTGCGCATAGATGTTTGGTAGGAGCGCTTGTTACCACGCGGCACGTTGGTAGTCCATGCAACAAGCTGGTCGTACAGAAAGAGCGTTCGTCAAGGCGATCGAGGTCGAAGGCGTGCCCAACAACAAACACTACTCCGATTATCCAGCAGGAACGAGTCGCCAATCATGGTCGCGGGGTCGATATGTGAAATTTGACGGTGTATGATGTGGGAGTGATGAAATATTGCGTAGCAGAAGGTTTCCATGAAAGCGCTAGCGGGACATGAACTAGCCTCTTCACCTCATCTCAACCGTATAGCGCAGCAGTCACCTCAAACTGTCGTAATGCTTGTGAATTTGCTGGGAAACTTCAGTGGGTATTTTCATTTGCGTAAGGCTGCGACAGCTGCTACTGTTACACAACCAAACACTGAACCATTCACTACCAGCGCGAGATGTGTAAGCTTAGATATAGGAACGCCGCTCCTTCACGAGGGTGCATTTTACTCTTTGAACAGACGGGCGATCCGTCCCATGCTACCTTTCCGGGACGTATTTGAGAGGAAAGTTCCGAACTACCCATATCTATTTTCTGTCCATGATTTGCGAAAGCGAGATATGAAGGCGCCATGACCATACAGACGCCAGTTGCGATTTTATTTTGAGTCTCTACGGAGGAGCCAGGTCATCCACCCTAGATGTTGACTATTTTGGATCTACTAAATATGGCTCTCTTGTGATTTTTCTTTCGGCAATCGACCGAAGTGACCTCTGCGTCAACCGGAAACCGAGAGAAACGAAATATCTAGACAGCTTCGTAGAGGTGAAATGACGCATAGTCAGCTGGAGATAGGCACAGTTATGCTCAATCAGCCTATGGGTCTGTTTAGAGCCGAAGGCAAGCCAAGAAACACTATTGCAGTGTGTAAGATCGTTTGTTCTGGCAACGCCAGGGTCAAACTACACATGACCTGATCTCTGCCGCATTTCTCCTCCAATGGATAAGTCTTTTCGCACTCTGGTACCACGTCGAGAGCGCCAATAAGGAACACCCCATAGGGCGATAGTGGATATTACGGAACGAAGGTGGGCGTCCACGCCGTCCGATGATGTGACGGAGACCCGGAACGACAACATGCGTTGTGTCAGTCATAATTTAAACCCGGCCCGAGAAATTGCTCGATTGTGTGGCACCAAACTTTGAAGATCCGTATGACTTGCAGCAAAAGAAGGATCGAGAAGTGGGGAAGTCTAAGCATGGATCAAGGTGTTCAGTCTTTCGAGCGCTAGCCGCCATACAAAAACACCACGGGGCAATTCTGCAACTTCCACCCTGCAAAACATAACACGCGCCTTGATTCATGTGTCCTTTAATCCCCAACCAACAAGCCCACTTCGCAGGAAACTTTTGGTATCCCAAGGCAAGACCGACAAGTGTAGAGAAAAGGAAAGAGCAAGTTCCACAATCATCCAGCCCCTTTTATACTCCAACAGCCCATTGATGAGAAAGAACGTGACGCAAGTTTCGACCAAAGCCACGCTCCTCAGACATGTCACAAACGCAGAGCCCACGCCCAAATCTGCAGTATCGACATATCATTTTCGCATATACTCCTACGCCAGGCCTATATGCACTTCCCGCCACCACAAGCGCTCCTCATTGTACATTTGCTCAAGCTCAAGCTCATGCCCTCGCCCCATGTAACAGAAATCTACCCGTCTCTCCGCCAGTTCAAACGCCAGGACGCCTCCGCGAAACCCCAAAAATGCCAGACCAGCAAGAAAAATGCACACGTGAAGGATGACAAGGTGATACGCACTTCACACTACTAATTCGAGTGCATCTTCTTGATCTTGTTCGCACCCTCGTATAGCGCACGATCAACGGCCGCAGCCACGGTGAGCGTACCGCCGATGACGGCGCAGAGGCCGACGAGGAAGCCGGAGAAGGACTTGTCGCGGACTTCGCGGTTGATGACCTTCATGGGGGAGATGTCCTATTGATAGTCAGTACTCGGTCTCGCATGCTTCAGTTGGGGGGCTGTCTTACGTATGAAAAGAAGACACCCGGAATACCGCCACGAGCGTGTATCCTCTCCTTGTGACCCGCCTCTTCATCGTTGCCACCCGCCAGACTCCGCTTGTGCGAAGTGACAGAGTACTGGTGCGTCTCAATGCTACCCTTATAACCCCCATCGTATGTCGCGCCGAGCAAGTCGTCGTGCTTGGCGGGTCTTGCAGCTTCCTTCTCCCAACCCAGGGGTAGATATGCGGTGCTGACCACTTTGACGAAGTACATGAAGTTGTAAGCCTTCTCGGTGGTCTGCTGCTCCGTCTTGTCGAGAGGATTGATGTGGTGGTTTGTCCAGCCTCCAGGTCCAGTGTTCGCATGCTTCTGTTGCATATCCGCAATGACGGCTTCGCTCAGCTGGGGTCCAAAGCGCAGATGATGAATTTGATGCGTGAAAGTGTGCGCCTCGTCTTTGAAGTAGTTCTCGAGATCGTGTACGTGGAGGTTGCCGTTGGAGAAGGATTTTCCGGGCGCAAAGTGGAAATTTCCAATGACCTTGTTCACGCGGACGCTGCCCTCAAGACGGCACCCTTCCTTGCGCTGGGCGTCGAGGTGTTCCGCATAGTGCTCGCGCTCGCACTGTTCCACACCTTCGCCGCGACCGAATGACCAAGAAATAGAGGCGTAGGCTTCGCGCACTTCGTCGCAGGTGTTACAGCAGCCTGGCTTCAACCCGTTGGCAGGCGGGGGAGCACCGAAGCATTCGCCGCAGTAGTCGGGAGCGAGGTGAGAGGCTTCGTCTTTGTGGCTGTATGCGGTGTCAGCAGAGCAAGCAAATAGAGAGAAGAGAGAGACTTACAGGTCCATTGCCTTGACTTCGATGATCTTGCTTCCTTCACTTTCGGGCGACAACCGCACCTTGTTGACACCGTGTGTGACACCCATTTGCAGTTCGCCGGATACATCCATAACGTCGAGTGTGATCAATTCGCAGGGTACGCGAGGGAACGAGATGTTCATAGAGATCTCCATCTTCTCTCCTGTCGTCGCATTAGCCCAGCCCAGATCTCCAGCGTCGTCCAGCATTTATCCAATTCTTTTCCATGAACCCTTTCCTCACTCTCACGAAATTTTTCCCCGGCCCGTCCGACAACCGTTTCTCAATCCCGCACAGAGTATAAGATTAACGTACCTCTCCCCTTGTCGACCACCAACTCTGGCCTCACGATTACCCTCCGGTAATCCGCCCACTCGCCCCACGCCAGCCAGAAGATAACCAACAAGCTCGTGATCGTCACGATCCCGCCCGACGTAGTCCGTACGCGTGCATCCTCCACCGTCTTTGTAAAAGCGTCCAGGCGCGTGAAGCGCGATTTGGCCGGCATGTTTGCTCAATTGCCTCGCTGCAGTTCGAGGGTAAAAGTGGTGAGGTGAGGTAGCCTCAAGGTCCGGCGGATATGTGCGTGCTGATCGGTAGGCGAGGAGCGGGTCGAATCGCTATTCCAAGCGGTGGAGGTGTGGTCGTAGGACAGGAAAGGTGCGGTTCGGAGCTCCGCGAACGTCGAGCAAGAGCTAGCAATTGGCCAGCTTTCCCCAGCGCAATCGATCTGTGCGTGGTCTAAAAGGAGTGAAAGATTGCACGGATCATGCTAAGACGTCTGTATCATGGTACAAGAAGAAGAGAAAAGTCCGGAGCGTTGGTAGCTTATTTGATGCTGGCTGAATAAAGAGGACAGCTGTTGCACTGCGGTAACCACCGATGGACGCTAGTCGGAATCAGGTATAGTGCTTGGCTCTTACAGTTGTTCACTGCACGCACGGCACGAGCATGCTATTCGCACGCTTCGGGAACAAAGTACATCGAATGTAGTAATTAGTGGCATGCGCCTCGAGACTTTGATCATGAGACCCCTCTGCCTTAGGATTTAAACTTCGTTCCTTGAACTTGGGACAGTTGCACGACAGGATAACATTCACATGTGGGAGACAGTATAAATGTAGATGCAAAGCGCCGCGGCGCTCAATGTGCTTGAATCATTCAAGCATCCGAAAAGTATATATAGAGAAAGAGATCCTCCAATTACAACCACACCAGCGCTCAATGCGACTTCCTCTGTGCATTAGCCAATGCACTATTCAGTGCCGCCGTGACATCGACATGGAAAAGCGGCCGATTCAACCCCTGCACTACCGCAATCTTGCTCGGCTTCGGCGCTGATGTGCCATACGCCTTGCTGTGCGTCAGCTGCTTCTCAAGACTATCCGCCTCCGAACTGATTGATGATCCATCCCTCGTCTCAATTTCATCATCCGGAACATCGCGTCTCGCAGCGGCCTTCAGCGCCTTCCTGTTGTCCCGTGCTTCCGCTTCAGCGGCAGCGCTGTGACTGCCGCCGATTTCCGCGACGCTGAAGATGGGTTTCCAGCGGTGCGATTCGGAACCTTCGGGTTCGGGGGTGTAGTAGCCGAAGCCGGCGGCGGCGAGGGCACGCTTGCTCCAGCGGCTGTTAACATTGCAAAAGTGCCAGTCGACCGTATCGGGAGCAGCGTAGCGGTCAAGTTGGTTGCGGACGTCGATGAGATTTTGCACGGATGTTAGGTCGACGTTATTCACGGTGGAGAAATCGAGGATGATGGCTTTCAGTGTTGGACGGTTATCACTCGGATCGACTTCCTTGCCCTTCCGTGGACCAGGATCGTTCCAGGGGCGGTCCTGCGATAGTCAGTTTTAGAAATTTTGAAAGAGGTGGTGGACTTACACCAGGCCTGCCATATGTAGCAGGGTTAGTACGTCGAGTCTTTGCGAAAACGTGGTTGACAAGAGAATCTAGATGGTGATTTGCGTTGGGATAGAAGAAGCCTTCAGCAAACCGGTAGATGAAGATACCAGGATAGGGGTCTTCCAACTGAATTTCGTGGTTACTGCCGTCATGATGATCGATGGGCAAGAACACGTCGCGCACCGAGTCTTCTCCTCCGCCGGGACTCCGTCGAGTCGCGCCGTTGCTAGGGTTCTTGTCGTCCGCTTGTCGGTCCAGCAAATGGTCGCCTACGACAGAATGGACTTTGGCTCTACCAAGGAATCTGCCGTGAGCTTTGAACGTTCTGAACCACCATATGGCGGCGGAGCACCCGACTGTTACGTAAATACCAATCTCGATAGTCGTAAAGACAGTCACGATGACACCTGCGAAAAAGACGACGACCTCTAGCGGAGATATTCTCCAGAACTGGTAGACAACGTTGGGCGGAGTGATTAAATCTCCCACGGCGTGAATGATGACAGCCGAAAGTGCCGCATTAGGAATATACCAGAACATGGCCGGGAGTGCGTAGATGGCGAGGAGAACGACAAGGGCAGTGATGACTCCCGCAAAGGGCGTGCGCACGCCAGCCTTTGACTTGATAGCGGTACGAGAGAAGGATCCAGTCGCGGGGTAGGCACCAAGGAATGGACCAAGGACGTTTGTGACGCCAATGGCTACCAGTTCTTGTGAAGGGTCGATAGTGTAGTTGTTGATTCTGCCAAAGGACTTCGAGATGGAGATGTGCTCAATCAGAAGCACGATAACAGTCGAAGGCAGCTCGCCCGCGAACGCAGAGATGATGTCGGTCGTGATGTGGGGAACGCGTGCATGTTTGAACCCTATTTTGATGTGAGCTACATTGTATTGCGAAGAATGGGCGCTGTTTACCTCGCGGAACATCCCCAAGGGTGGCGAACTTGGGTTTCTGTCCTTTGCCTCGGTGGTTCCGATTTGCCAAGTAACTGATGAGAACGTAAAGCAGGATGACGAAGGCAGTGCGCAGGGTGCTAAGGAAGAAGAACATCTTCGCCCTCGTAGGGTACCGCCGGGCCAGGAAGGTGCACATGGTGCGGATAAGATACAGCAGAAACAAGGCTGTCAATCCAACGGCGGCATTCAGGTTCGTTTCTCCAAGGTGCCGGAATATGTTAATAAAGACCTTATACGTCGCTTCCCTGGTAGAAAAGCTGGTAAGTCCCATCATAGCGGGCACCTGGCCCACAGCAATGTTGAGGGCTGAACCGGTCATGAAGGCTGAAATGGCTGCCAAAGTAATGAATTCGACGATCCAACCCAGTCGAGCAAGACCTAGAAAGAGGACGATCGAACCAGCAACAATGGCCAAGGATGATGCGATGATATCTTTTGGCACGTCTGGCAACTTTGCGGCGGTGCTGGTTACTACATTTCCGGTTACGGTGGAGAGGACAGCGACAGGTCCTATCGTGATGTCCTTGGATGTGGCGAAGAACCAGTAGATGAGGACACCCATGAAAGACGAATATAGCCCAAACTCTACTGGAAGCTGGGCGAGTTTCGCGTAGGCCATACTCTGTGGAACGACGACAGCTCCGACGGTGATACCTGGGCCTGTTAGCGGTGTCATAAGAAGTATCCAGACTAGACATACCGGCAACGAGATCGCCAATGAGCCATTGCACATTGTAGCGAGTGATCCAATGTAAGAAAGGAAACAAGTGGATGAAGTAATGAGCAACATCTTGGCCCGTGGGAATAACTTCGTGAAGCCAATCAATTGCGGTTGGCTCTTGTTCGACGTAGTTGTCGGCCGAGTTGACGGAAAAAACACTCTCGCCTCGAGTAATACGTTCTGATCCGGTCTCATGTCGATAGTGTAGGTCGATGCCGAGGACTTTGGCGAGGCTGTGGCCGACCTTGGTACTCGTGGAAGCCATGGTGAGCAACGTTGGTTGCGTGACTCGTGTGACAAGGGAATGCAGAGAATAAGACGTGGCTCGTGGACGGCCTGCGGGATGCTTGTCTTGTCACGGGCTGCTGACAAGCTCAATAAGCTTCGACAAGCTACCACGAACTCAACCTGGCGCCTTGGATATATAGATGCGGAGGCAGCTACACCGGAGACGTCACGAATGGCAGGTTGCTTTTCAGGGCTAAAGCGCCTTGGACAATCCTACTCAAGCCACCAGCGTAAGGAGGGTAGGAAGCCTGTGGTTTAGGCGTCCACTAACTCGCTCTGGACTCCAGGAAAGGGGAGAGATTGGCTCGACCGAATTGGCTGATACGTCGGCGATATTGCGTGACAAGGAGCTGTCATGCGTAACGTGGGCTCCGAGGAAGAGGATGGCGACAAGGATTAACGGGAAGAGGTGGAGGCATCAGTATCAGGAACGCGAGAGTATGTGAAGGGATACAGCTAAGGGTATAGCTGGAAGAGTGGGTACTCTACAGATACACGGGCAAACCCGCCATATCCGTGGTTGAGTTTTACAAGTGACATAATTGCTCGGCAAGCTCGACAAGTTTGACAAGTTTGACAAGCTCGACAAGCTCAACAAGCTTTTCGATACGGGCAATTCAGGCCTACTGAGATTGGCGTCGCGCAGGCGGATCGTTGCGTAGGGATGCTCAGCTTGAACGACAGGGATGCTGCATCGGAGGCAGCGATGGCTCGCTCACTGCGTGAGACAGGCCGCCATGCCATCCAATGGGGGTGCCGCCCGTCTCGATTGCGTGCTTGAGGTCCTAGATGTCGTTTCTGGGTGCCGCGAGATCGGCGGCGTTCGTAGCGTGCATTTGAGTTTTATCTCCATCGACCACTGGGTGTGACGTACTGACGTACCGGCACGCCGAAAATCTCGCCGAACCCCCGAACAACTACCGAAGCAGGCGTACCGTGTCTCCGGCGGAAGAGACATCTCGGTCCGTTGCCGCTGGAGACGGTGGAGGTGGCCCTTTGGTGGGTTCGTTCCAGGTACCACTACCACGTGGGGAGACGATGGATGGCCCTGCATCCGCTTCTGCGCAGAGCCTCATCTAATGAGGGTCCATCGTTGACGCTTCTCCTCATCAGCATTGTCGTCGTTCGCTCTGGCTGCCTTGCAGCTCGGAACATGCCTCTCGATTCCGTGGATGTGAACGGTGAGGCTATAGAAGCCACAGATAGCGTCATGAGCACGTGAGGGCCTTGGCCAGAGCTGCCACCTACCACCTACCCCAGGCTTTGAAGGACATATGCAAGTCCAATGACGCACATGACACTTTGGTCGAGTATACCCACTTCTCCGGGACGCGGGACGGCTGGGGCGTGCGAGCAAGGCCTCTGGTGTGATACGTGAGGGGAAGCGGCCGCCAAGCATCGCGACTTCCTGCATTCGGAACCCCAAACATAAACACCAAGACATCAACAAGCAGAAGACCACCACCACGCAACATGACGAATCTCGACGTGCTTCTCCTCAAGGGTCCCGCAGGCGGCGACCCAGAAGAAGGCCTTGACGAGCTCCGCTACACGATTCTCATGGAAGGCATCCCCGCCAACAGCGAAGGCATGGTACGTGGGATTCAGCTCATCCGCGGACACAATAGCTGTCAAGCCAGTCAACCGCCCCGCTACCGTTCAACTACCAACAAAGACACGCTATTCACCCCCAAATAACATCGCTAACCGCCCAAAACAGTCGGAGCTGCGCATGTACGTCTGGCTCATCCTCCTCAACACCGCACCACTCCGCACCGACATCTACCTTGACCTCGTCCGACAAGGCGCCTCCCCCGCTCATACCAAAATCACAAACGACGCCTTCCGCACCTTCCAAGGCGACGCGCTCTTCCGCCGCCGCGTCACGCAGAACAGCATAACACGCGTTCTCAACGCCGTCGCATGGCGACTCAACGATGCGCATGAGGCGCGCGTCAATGGATGGCAGTCGCCACCAACCCTGTCAGAGTTTGGAGGCAGTCCGGATACCGCCATGCTGTCGCGACATTCCTTCACGACGAGCGCAAGAGGCGAGGGATCAACGACTACGAATGCGAATGATGCGGAGCAGATTGGCTATGTGCAGGGTATGAATGTCCTGTGTGGGCCGTTTCTGTATGCGGCGAGGAGTGAGGCTGAGGCATTCACGGGGTTTGAGCGGCTTATCACGCAAGAGTGTCCCGGGTATGTGCGTGGCTCTATGGATGGTGTACACAAGGGGATGGCGTTGGTGGATAGGGTCCTCCAAGTCGTCGACGACAAGGTGTACGACTACCTCATGGCGCACAAGATGGAAGCCCGCATTTACGCTTTCCCATCAGTACTTACCATGTGCGCCTGCACGCCGCCTTTGCCGGAGGTCCTCCGATTGTGGGACTTTTTGTTCGCCTATGGCACGCATTTGAACATCCTTTGTATCGTTGCGCAGATCGTGCTGCAGCGGGAAGAGTTGTTACGGAGCCCAAGGTCAGCTATCCATTCCCGTGGAGACTACAAGAGACATGCTAATAATTGACAGTCCGAACAACCTCCTACGAAGTTTCCCTCCGCTGAACACTCCCGCCATCATCAAGTTGGCTGTATCGTTCACAGCCAGGATACCAGAGGACTTGTACGAGGAGATCATCCACCACGCGAAGTGAGGAACCACCAAATGAAATGAATCGATTGTATAGCGACGCGAGACAATTCGCCGGGTGTAACGATATGAAGACGTAACGAATCCAGCACGATGCAGCATCATGTATATGTACGAGTAGCCTATGCGAAAATAGAAGAAAGCGATGAGTGTATGAGTGTATGATAGGAGGGACTCATAAAAATGCGATATCATTCAGTTCTGTAAAATCCCAATCACCATTATGGACAAGACCGTCGACCTGAGTACCTACTTCTCGACATCGATTGATTCGTAGGACAACCAGCGCTCGGTTTCTCTTCTTTTTGCACTTTCGGTGAAAATGTCGTAACTGTCACACACGACACTACATGGCCAGCTGAGTCGTCGCCCGGAGACCCGAAGCCCATCGCAGTGCCTCAGATTGGGTACTTTTGTTCAAAGCAACGCGTACCAAGACCACTCGGGCTATATTTTACAGGCTGCGTACTCAATACCCAGCCTTAGGATTAGAAGACACAGGGAGCGCCAACATACATACTCGTAAAACGTAGAGACTGTCGTGTGGTTAGGGACAAGCAATATTGCCATACGAGCCAGAGAGCAGAACCATCCCGCTCAACTCTGGACATAAATTACCTTGGAAATAAACAACCGCACCATTACAGCCGCGGGAGGTCCTGTAATTGGCAATGGAGTGGGCAACGCTGATCCATAGTAGTCTTTGACTGCAGCAAACCAAAAGAAACTGCAAGAACTTTGTAGAACAATAATGTGCACGCGTCTAAGATGGCCTAGGCAAACCTGTAGACACGTTGAACAATGGTTAAAAAGAAACACTACAAGGCCTGCAGCTATATCGTTGCTAGGTTTCCTGAGTGCAAAAAGAAATGAGACATGAAGTCTGTCTGATGTGGGTCTCGCCGGGACTCGCTGTTTTTAATTAGTATGTTGTTGCGACGTAGGTAGGACTTGAACTTACAACCCGGGACCTCTCGCAGAATGCTTAGAAAAACCCTAAGCGAGAATCATACCACTAGACCACGAGACCAGTGAACTGTTGTTCTTATTTGATGGAAGTTTTTGTTGCAATTGATTATATATACCTGATTGTACGGTAGTGGAGGTTGGGTTAATTGTGTGCGGACGCTAAGAGCCAACCTCATCATAGGAGTGGGACATGGAACAACGTGGGGCGATGTGTCATGTAAGTGGCTGGGGGCTTGGATAAACGCCACTGAACGGATTCCGGGGGTGGTCCGAGGTATCAGCGTACCGCGACCTTCCTTCCATCCCATGTCTCAACTATTTCGACTCTACGAAAATTAAGGGTTCCCTCACGAACAAAAGCAAGCGTATAGCTCAAAGATTAGAAATGCTAACGACATGTTCTTTGTTCCGTTGCCCTTTGTTTAGACATTGAACGGCGACTGCTTCTGCTCAGATGATTACCGTCTCAGCATAGTGTTATTCTTCCAAAGTTGAAGCGCACATCAACTGCAATCACGCGACAATAAGGCTGTGAGAAAACTGCAGGAGGTCATAGCATAACAATCGCTATGTTTATGTGTATACCCGTGTAACGTGCGACATTCACTGGCAATCCCCACATCGCCACCACTTCTATGGAGCGCGCAAGATAACTGCACCGAATCAAGTGGAAAAATGTAACAACGACCAGACTAGCTGTGTTGCTCTTTGCACGAAAAGTAGAAAGTTGTTTAGTTAGACGCATGCAGCCACTTTATAAGATCGTTCGCCTATTTTGGCCCCCCCCACGCATCAAAGGCCTTTCCTAATTACTCATCATCTCCGTTGAGTTCAAGCCTTTGCAACCTCATGTCACTTCGTCGACCCCCTCCACTTCCTTGGGCATCATATGGCACGTTTCATCTACGTCATTACCTTCAATATTCGCTACATGAATCACCTTCAACGCATATATGAAGAGTAGCCATAATGCTCGCATCTCCGAATTTCATGTTATTGGTGTAGACTAGCTACACATTCCTTCCTTCGCTCGCACCTCTATCATCCTCCATACCTCCTCAGTCCACTACCGACCCCTCACCCCTTCTTCTCCTGCGCGACCCCAAACGTCGCGCCACCCTCGTCCATGTGCCTCTTCTCTTCAGCCGTCGTCTCCCTCCCCAGCGCCCCATTCCGATGCGGATATCTACCAAAGCTCTCCAAAAGATCCCTATGGTCCTTCTCCGCTCCAAGCGCTTTCTCATAAAAGATCTTCATCGACTCGCTCGCACCCTCCTTGTCCAGCACCTCCCCAAAGGTCGCCATCACCTCATCATATTGCTTGTGCGCGCTTAAGTCCTCCGAGTGAACGAGAGGCATGTAGAACCACAAGCGATACACGGTCGAGGCGCGCCATTGCGGGTGCAGATCGGGACGGCCAATGGGCGAGTCGGCGGAGAGCATGGACTGTACTATACCGTACGAGATCTTGTCGTAGTGGTTGTATACTTTTGCGAGGCCTTCGTTGGTGCGATGGAGGTGGCGACTGATTTGGTCGAGCAGTAGAAGGATGCTGAGAGTCGTCCACGCACCCTCCGCCCCATCACCCTTGGTATCCTCCTGCATCGCCTTCTGAATCTCAGCCAAGAACGGCTCCGCACTCGGCTCCGGCCACCTTTCCGGTCCAATAGCCTCCAGCGCATGCCCAAACTTTTCCCGACAAAACTGATCGTAGGCAGCCTTCTCTTCCACCGACCCTGCAAACCACCGCTGCGCCGCGTTCATGTTGACATCTTTTGCGCCAAGCTCGAACCCTTCGAACCACACATTGTGGAGCTCTTTGTAAAGCGTGGGCTTGAAGATTGTTTTATCGAGGGTGAAGGAGGACATGGCGCGTTGCGAGGGGGTGGAGGAGCGGAGGAAGCGTGGAACTGATCGAGATACTAGATGGGTGAGCATCTGGCTGTTAGTGTAGTAGTCAAGGGAGTGTTGACCCCAGATATATGCGGCAGCGATGACGAAGACGGCGCAGCAGATTTTGCGGAGCATTGGCATGTTGGAGGCGTTGGGATGTCCATTCGGCGTTCGGGCGCGACCAGAGGCCGGCTTTGTCACCTTAGCGTCTTCATGATCGCACCCGCCCCCAAAACTACACAAGCGCGTATAGTCTAGAGTCGGAACAAGTATAGGCGGAATCTATGACCGAAAGGGCTGCAAACGTGCGTTGTCAGAGACAGAAAGATCTAGCCAAGTTCTGGAAGATCCCGTCTCCAATCTTTTCATTGCATTAGATTGACGATAGTGGTATTCCCGAGAATTATATCGTAAAGATCCATTGCTACGTGCCAACTCTTCAAAGAAGAGGCGTTTTTGCGACATCTCAAATACCACCTAGAAGAGTCTCGTGTGCTTCCGTAGCTATACATATATCCAAAAACATCACACTCGAATCCAATCGTCCAGACGATTCCCACCATCACTCCTTCACATCCATATCCCACTCCCTAACCGCCTTCTCCACAATTGGCCTAATAATCTTCCTCCCCGCCCCACTCTCATGCGTCCAAACCATCTGTCTCGTCGCCAACTCTCCCGCCTTATGCCATTTCTTCAACCCCAAACTCTCCTCGTTCTCCAGCGCCTCACACACTACCTTGAACAACGAGTTCGCCTGATCCTCTCCAATCCTCACATCATCCCTCACCGTAAGCACAATCTCCCGAATCTTGTGCTTCTTGCCGTTCTCGTCGCGGATCTTGTGCTTGTTGAGACAAATGTCGATGTCGACACCAGTCGCTGCTGTCCAGGCGGCGTGGATTGCGAACCAGTGGAAGAGCTCGCCGAAGCCAGTTTTCTTGATTTGCTGGTCCAGAGAGTAGGGGATGGATGCGAATCCTAAGCTTACGGTGGGAGTGCGCGGTGATGGGGTGTCGACGAGGTCGCCTTTCCAGTCTCGGCGGAGGAGATCGCGGACGCTGAGGTCATCGAGATCTTTCTTTGCGTCTTTAAGCTTGTCGGCAAGGGACTCCATTGCATCGTGGACCTCTCGATCAGACCATCGGCTTCGTTTGATCACGCGTTCCGACGTCTTCACGTCGGCATCTGTGCCTTCCTCAAGACCACTCGAGTCAATAGCGATAGCACTTAGAATAAGCTCCAGAAGCTCGTGCGGCATATGATACTCCTCCGGAAGCTGCTCGAGCTCATCGAGCATCTGTCGTGCAACAATCGTCGTACAACTCGCCGTCTTCTCGAAAATACGTGGGCTCGCGTGAGGTGCAACGCCTTGGTCGACATGGTGGTCAAAGATGCTGAGAATCTTCGCCTTATTCCATCTCCGCAGTGGTGTCGCATGATCGACCAGCACAATCCCCTTCAGCTTGTGACTCAACGTTTCCGGATCCTCGGGCAACTCGTCCATGGTAAGCAGATCTTCATGCCTCTTCGTCATCTTCGAATTGCTCAGGGCAAGCTTATTTTCCGGCCTCAAATCCAACGCGTCCATCTCTGTCTGCAGCAACGCAATAGCCTTAAGTGGTGTCGACGTGTTCATAGTTGAATGCTCGAGATGGTACGCCCACGCCAACGCGCTCGCCATGGAATCCAGATCTCCAGCCTCATTGCCCATGACAAAAACCCAATTCGACTCTTTACTCGCCTGCCAGTCAACAAAGAACTCCTTCTTGGTGTCGCGACTCCATTCGCTAAAGTGGCCGACGCCGATGTCGCCTTTACCGGAAGTAGTGGCCATGATTTGCTGATGCTCTGGTCGGTGTTGCTGTGAGGCCACCGCCGACAGCGACGACGCTAGCAACACCGAAACAGTGCGAAGAGACCTCATGGTATTGAGACCGTAGGGTGTAAGGTTGTGAAGGGTTTTGATTGAAAAATGAACGGAAAGCGCTGAACCTAGGCTTAGTTGCTGAGACATGCTTGGCCTGAAGGACGTCACAGGGGCGAAACATGGTTAGCAGTGGTCCAAGCGACCAATCAGCGATCCCGGAAGTGCTACAAGCCACAACACCACACCACCACACTAAGGTTTATGTGAAGAATGCATGTCTGATTGCTGGATACTTCTCAGAGAGTACAACTCCAAGTATAGAGTGCACTGGCGTACTTCGAAAACCAATATCGATTACCGGGAGATGCTGTCATCTTCAATTGCTACAAGCAAGTCAAGGCGTGTCACTACAATACATCACCACGGCATAGATAAGGAGTATAATAAGGGAGGTTGCCTTGATGACAATCTCATGATGTGCCTTCTTAGGGACTTGTATAATTCTTGGGTATCTAACCAAAAGACCAAAGTCTTGACAAACTCCATTCCATGCGATGTTGCCACGCTATGCGCCTCCCATCCATGCCATATGCTTCGCTGAAAAATCCAAATTCCCGCGGAGCAAAGTCTCGCGGTACCAAAATCACACTGTTTCATCCTACTGGTCGAGACCATTCCTCCACTGAGTAGTATGTCGATGTCGGTGATTGTAGTCGTACTCGTATCGTAATCGTAGTTGTTGTCGTAAGGGTGCTTAGCACGCCTCAACACCCTCCATCCAGATCGGTAGCTCCTAATTGAACGACTCTGCTGGAAGGGCGTCCTTTTGGGCGAGGAAGAGCTGCGCGGCAGCGTCGATGTTCCAACTTCCTGCCTCTAAACACTGAATTGCGACCTGGCGTTTGAGGTTGGTCTCTTTCTGAACGTAGACCACCATCGCCTCTTGTTCTGCCGTGAGCTCTGAAGCAGGAGCTGTCACAGGGACTGCTACAGGAGCTGCCGCAGGAGCTGCCGCTGGGGGTGATATCGGATCGGGGCGGACTTGGTGAGCGTTGAGGATGCGGAGCTTGGGGAACCATGAGACGAGCTCTTCTTCCCAGCCCGGCTGCTCGACCTCGACAATGAGGTGTTCGAGGTTGCGGAAGCGATTCTTCCACGGCTTGAGATCGCGGATGCTCGCGAACTTGTTACCTGAGAGGTCGAGGTTCTTGATGTGGGGAAGAGTCGTCGCAAGATCGCGAACGACCCCCAAGTTCGGGAGGTTATTGCCGCTGAGAGTCACGCTGTGGATTTTTTCACGCTTCTCTTCAGGGGTTTTGAGGAGACCATCGCAGACGATCATGAGGGCGGGGAAGAATTTCATCTGCGTCGCCGCAGATTTCCACATTCCCGATTTGGCTATTTCCTCATCGTCTGCAATGGTCGAGAGGTTGAGGAGCTTCTCGTCGACAAAATATCGGCGCTCGATGAAGGCACGGAGAAGATCACGGGTCGCGTTCGACGACGAATTGTCTTGGCGATCTCCCTCGCCCGTCGTCGTGTCCATGGCCGCATTCGCATTCGGCTCCTTGGAGCGAATCCCAGGCCCAACTATGTTGAGCTTCTGGGTGCCATGGACGGAGGTGAAGGTGAACCCGTTGATCTTGCTGAATGCCGTGACGTCTTCTGGGCGAATCCAGATGGTAAGGACGTTGTCGGAGCTCGAGACTCGATGACGCTTGATCATCTTGGGTGGCATGGTGCTGCCCTTCGACGACGCATTTGGGCTACGTCGCGAAGAGTGACGCTCGAGGAAGCCAATGAGTTTGTTCATTTCTTTGTCGTCGGTCCAGCCGGTCACTTTGAGTTCGGTGAACGCGGCGGTGGGGGTGCTGCTTGCCCGTGGGCCAGAACTGTTTGCGTTGCGCGGGGATGGGCGAGCAGGAGACACTCGGGGTGCTGCGCCCATGATGAGATCCCCGTCGCGATCGCGCCGCTGCTGATGCTTGCGGATGCCGCTGTTGCGGGGACGAGAGGCGGTAGGACCGGCCATCTTGTGTTTGAGGGTGGCGTGGACTGAGAGATAGTCTTTACACGCAGGTAGGTGAGACAAGCTTTGCTGTGTCTCAGGGTCCGAAATCGGGGAGATACGGCTCAACGGCGGCACGAAGAGTGGCGGAGTCGTCGAGTTCGAACGTAGGTGGGTGGTGAAGCGGACTGTAGGACCGTGGTCTGCGCTTCGATGCGACGGGCTGGACCTTAGGTCGCTTGGGTGTTTTCGGCACACTGAGGTGAAAATAGCTTTCGCCGTGAGGCTACTACTCTCGCTCAGGAGGACGCGGGCCTGACGTTGCAGGTGCGGAGGCTCTGTGGAAGAGGCTCTTGCCGATACCAGGGTCTGAAGGCGCTGAGTGTAGTTTTTGCCGTGAGGCTACTGGGGACTCGGGCGGATTACGCGGAAGGTGCGACTTTGTCGCAGGCGCGGAGCAGAAGAAGCTCGTTGAGGGGGTGTAGACCGAGGTGCGCGGGTGTGACTGAGACAAAGCTTTCGCCGTGAGGCTGCTGATGTCTCGCACGGTGGTGGCGCGGGCTCGTGAAGGTTGACGTGACGAGCGCGGAGCGGAGATGGCTCTGGGAGGTGGCGCGGACAGAGAAGTCTTAACGCGCAGGTAATGGAGACAAAGCTTTTGCTGTGAAGCTGCTTGAGTCTCGCTGTTGGGAGTAAGCCGCTGGGTCCGTCTGCGCGAAAGTGCAGGCGATCTTACAAATGAGGTTGAGTGTCTTGGTGGGTGTTCTGAAGGCAGGCAGCTGGGGGACACTGTGGACGGCAGTGTGGTGATGGTGAGTTCTATGGCCTCTCAAGGAACTGGGCGACGGGCCGACTTATATGCTACTGGGGTCGGCCTGCCAAGCCACAAAGTTGATCTGGGTGCGCCCGGCAAGACCACCAGATCAGTCACTACCAATTTGCAAGCCTCCACAATCTTCCGAACAAGCCTTGTTTACCATGGCGAACCTAGGTACACTTGTTCCTTCATCTGAAGCCTCCGTATCATGTCCTACACAGGCACAAAATCATCCAATCGGACTCGGTCCTTCAGCCTCTTCTCACGATGCCCGTCAGCTGTACCGCCTGCGAACCAAAGTTCTGCACAATGGACGCACATCGAACCCTGGACGACTGCACAGCCCGTCACACTCTTCGACCTCAAGCATGACTCACTGATCTTTGATCCTATCGAACTCAAACTCAGATCAGAATCAATTGTCTGTCTGATCCAATGCGACAATGATCTAGCCGCAAGTCGCCGTTTGATGCCTTAGGCAGCAGCCTACTGTCGCCACTAAGTTACTGTTTGCGCCTGAAAAGAATTGAAGATACGCATTGAGTAGTCTGCAATGACCTATGCACCGCACACGCGAGCCAGGCCGCCGACCAGGTAGCAATAGCGAGCAGACGCGTTGTTGCCTAGGCCATTCACGACCCCTGCATCCCGCTGCTGGTACCCCGCGGTTGCCCCTCCATGAAATGTTCACCCACGCGACGCCTCGACTCGACCTCGACACGCAACAACGCATCACGACACGCCTATCCAGATCCTTACATCTTCTATACTGTTGATTACACGCAACCATGGCGACCACGGCGTACCCGATAAAAGTCACCTACTGCGGGGGCACGCCTTACCTCCCAGCATCCCTCCCACCACACTAACACCCGCCAGTATGCACCCTACCCCCCGAGTACTGCGAATTCGGCGGCACAACCAAGAAGTGCGAGGAATGGCTTGAGGAAGAGCACCCAGACATGCACGACAAGCTATACTCGGAGGGTACGCCATCCCACCTGCAACTCCCCACCCTCCTCCCACCCTCCTACGCACCCCCTCTAACCCACCCCACAGAAGTCCTAGAACAAAACATGTCCGCCCTCTCCGTCGACGCCCAAAAACGCGCCGAGAAAGACTCGCAAAAGAAAGCCGCCCGCGCCGAAGCCGACTCCGCCAAACTCGCCGAGAAACGCGCCACTTCCAAAGTCCTCATTAAGCGCATCGAGCGCAACAAGCGCAAATACGTTACCGCGGTACAGGGTCTCGAGGCGTTTGGCTTGGATATTAAGAAGGTGGCGAAGGACTTTGGCAAGAAGTTTGCGACAGGGAGTAGTGTGACAAAGGTGCCTGGTGGAGGCGAGGAGATCACGGTGCAGGGCGATTTGAGCGACGATATCTTTGATTATGTGGTGGAGAACTACAAGAATGTTCCCGAGGATAATTTGGAATGCATTGAGGATAAGAAGAAGAAGAAGGCGCCTGAGGTATGAGGTGGACAGAGGAGTAGGTATTAGGTAAACTTAAGAGAGGCATTGCGGCTGCTATCGACAATGATCGATACACTTGCGAGGATGGAGTCACCACAAATTATTGCTTGATGCATTTTGAAAACCCTTCTAAAATGCATCATTTTGTATTGAGCTACGATTGGTAAATCCCAATGCTCTACAGCAGCTCAGACCTAGCCTGCATGTGGTTCTTTAGTATCCTAATCCTAGGCTCCATCCCAATCTCCACCCACCAGCCCCTGAACAGCGGTCCTCGCAAGATCCGTTCCAAAGTCTGCCATAGGGCACCAACCTTCGCCGTCCAGTGATTCGACACCTCGCTCTCCAAGCGCACCACATCCAACGGCTCAACCGGCGATCCGCTCTCCTGCCCAGGCTTCAACACCCTCACCTCACCAAATCCATACACCACATGTGAAACACCCCAGCTCCCAATGACCGTCTCCGGTCGCTCTGCAAGCACATAGTCAAATTTCTCCCAGAACATGGGTTCGAGAAGCTTCGTTGGATCTTCCGTCTTGTCGTATATCCATCTCCGCTTGTTTGTACTAGATTGTGCTTCCAGCACATCGAGAATGGTCTCAGAACCTTTGTGGTTTTCCAGAAAGCGGGTGACGCCGGTTTGGCATGCGAGATTGTCCGAATACACATGTATTTGCTGTCCAGGGAGAGCCATGTTGCTGTTAAGGGCGGCGAGGGCCTCGCCGCCGGGGTAATTAAGACTGCTGATCGCTAACAGCGCCGTAGAAGCTGCGAACGAAAGCAACACAGACGCCACAAGCGCCAGACTCAGCACAGCGTAAACGACCGATTTCGCTCTCCGCGTCCAGATCCAAGCCGCGCCCGAGGCAGCAACAGCAGTCAACCCCGGAACGACGTAAACAATAAATCGCCACTCCTTATGCGGGAGGTAGCTGTACAGCGCAACAAACCCAAGGAGCGGCACCAACAGATCCAAAGTGCGTCTCCTCGTCGCCGCGTTCAGCACCGATACCGGAATACACACCAGATACGTGCAGGGATTCAGCAACAACCTCGGTAGCGCATTCGCAAAGTAAAAGTGCCACGGAGACACACCCCAGTCGGCGGAATGTCCTAGAATGGTGTTGTAGTAGAAACCGGTCCATTCGGGCCAGATTGGGACAGATTGCCAAAAGAAGGAGTCAATGGGTACGGTGCAGAGGAGGCCGATGGTTGCGCCTGTGAGGCCGGCGGGAATGATGATGGTGGTGAGAGGGATTCTGCGGGTAAGGAGGAGGTAGAGGGTGATTGTGCCAACGAGGATGGCGAGTTCGGAGCGGAAAACGACGCCGGCAAACGTGAGGAGGTAGAGGCATAGTCGATAGCTTCGTGAGATGGAAAGGATGTTCCACGGGGCGGTGTATGCATTTAGCAGGCTGCGAAGGGCTAATGTACCTACCGATCTTTTAGCATTTTAAGCATACGTGACCGAGCTCAACTTACTGAAGATGAAGGCAAACATGTTTGGAAGTGTTCGCGAGGCATAGTAAATGATATGGAACTGGCTTGCTTGAAACAAAGCATACCAAACGCCAGCACCAACTCCAAAGCTCTTCTGAACGCTTCTTCCGAAAGCAATTAGCGCCAGTGAATTCATGCCTCCGAGTACAGCTCTGACTACAACATCCGATCAGCAACACGACCTCGCAAACATTTCATTTTTCACCAACGCACCGAGAAACTGCAATCCCGCCCCATCACTAAACAACCCAACCCAAGGTCTCGACAGCCCACTCAAGAGCAATGCTCCCACAAACGTCCGAGGCACGCTGCCAGGAAAGGCCACGTGGTCATAATTGGCGGTGAAAAACTGATCGGCATTCTCCGAGGGGATCCCATGTATCAGAATGTCGTGGATGGCTTGGATGTTGAAGGACTCTTCGACTTTTGTGTACGGCGACACAAGAAGATGTATCAGAACGAAGGTCGGAATGAGCAGGTAGACGAGTAGCTCGAGCTTGGCCATGATGTCAAATGGGCATCGGAATCTGTCCAGCAGCTCCTTTCTTCAAAGAGGCACTTGTGACGAGGATGATGGAAGGGGACTGTAAGTCGCGAGGCATGTTGGATGTTAAGCAATTGCAGGGATACAGTGTCATCACGTGCACTGGCGTCGCGCTAAACCACACCGCGACATCCCCATCTCGAACCCAACACCACTGCCCCACACACCGCACCACTTCCATGGAGCTCAATCAGTTAGCAGTACCAGCCGTCTACGCCCTCATCTTCCTCCTCGGGTATCCGTCTCAGGCACTCTTTCTGTACCTCGACCCGGCCCCATTGACTAAGAATGAGCTTATTTGGGCAAATGTGCTGCTGGTGTGCATTTTTATAACGTATACGCAATCGGTGTTTGTGGATCCAGGGACAATCCCGAAGAAAGAGGGTGATGGAAAAGAGAAAGAGCTTGGGGGAGTTATTGGGAATGGTGGCGCGGAGAAGCTTGATGGCAAGAAGGGAACGGGGCAAAGGACGAAATGGTGCCGGAAATGTAATGCTGCAAAACCCCCGAGGGCGCATCATTGTAAGGAGTGCAAGAGGTAAGATGCCATGTCGTAATACATGCTCTCCCCAAGCAATGCACATGCTCTTCAAACTGCATTCCACAATCTTGGTTCGATATCCACAACACCATCGCTAACCACCTCCGATAGATGCATCCCTAAAATGGACCACCACTGCCCCTGGACCGCAAACTGCGTCTCTCACACCACCTTTCCTCACTTTCTGCGCTTCCTTTTCTACACCTCCGCCGGCCTCTCTCTCCTCGCCTACTTCCAATGCATCCGCATCGCCGCCATCTGGTCGCAGCGCGACCTACCCGCCTACCTCGGTCCCAATCCCTGGCTCGTTGCCCACCTCTTCTTCTCTATCGTGGTCAATGGCATCACATTGTTCGCAATCTTCATTCTTTTTGTAAGAAATGTGTGGTGTTTGGCGGTCAACACGACGACGATTGAAGGATGGGAGATCGAAAGGCATCGCACGCTTGTGAGGAGGGCGAGGGTGTTTGGGGGTTGGCTTGACGGACCGGATGGGGAGAAGGTGAGGATCGAGAGGAGGGAGTTTCCGTTTGATGTGGGGATCTGGGAGAATATTAAGCAGGGTATGGGTACGGGAAACGTAGGTTTACTCCTGTCCCAACTGACCTCCACTAACAACCATGACTAACAACCACCAGCCTATCTCATGGTTCAATCCCTTCGCCCCAACCCCACCCATGTCAACCGGCCTCACTTATCCCGTGAACGGCTTCGAAGATGCTTCATTCTCATGGCCTCCCCCGGACCCAGACCGCTCCTATCGCCGAAACCCCAGACCCGTGCCTAACTTCAACACCCATAACGGCCCCAACTCTAACTCCAACCCCATTTCCGGTACCTCTGCCAATCTCAACCCCGAACCCAACACCACAGAACCATTCACCTACCCCGAATCCACCCTCTCCCCCGCCGCTTCCGTAGCCGCCTTCCGCGCCCGCCAAGCCGCCGACTCCATCCGCCGCCGCAAGCCCTTCGTCCAGCGTATGGAAGACAAGATGGCTCAAGACCGTCTATCCAACTGGGACGGGTACCAAGCCAACTACGACAACAACTACGCTAGAGACGACACCCTTAGGAACCGCATCGAAGAGCTAGGCATGAGCGAAGACGAGGAAGCGGATGAGGAAATCTTCGAGCATGTAGGCGAGGGTAAGGGTAAGAATAAGAGTGCAGCCGGTAGCCAAGACGGCGAAGAAGCATGGCGCAACTCCGAAGGCGAGCGGCTCAAGGACTTTGGGCTCGACGAGGAGGTTGAGTTCTACGATGAACAGGAGGACGGTGACGACGACGATGTGCCGTTGAGCGAGCTGCTGGCGCGGAGGAGAGCTGCGGCGGCGGCTGCAGAACAGCCGCTGTATACATAGAATCGAAGCGCGTCCCCGCGCACGTACGTTGCACATCAACCGCAACGACCAACGCATCCACGGCCCTACGGAACGTCTTTGTGCCTCCACTCGAAACCGGCCTATCAGCCTTGCCCATGCCGCCACCCAATCACATCCCGCTCGAACTGACCAAAGAAGAGCCACACATGGATGCAGGCGGAAACTTGCATGGACCTACCAGCGTAGCCCGAAGCACGTGGGTCTAGCGTACCGTTTTTCGTAGGCTACACTGCTGTTCCTGTTCCTGTCGATACCAGGCTGCCGGGAAAGGGGTAGGGTCACGATGCGAAGGCGGCAGCGAGTTGCGCGAGCAATGATAATCTAATCCAGCTGAGGGAATCGAGAAAATATTTCCGTGCCTGTGCCTAACCATCCGTCCGAACCATCCAATAAACGTCCGGAAACCTTGAACCTGGGGAGGTCCGAATCCGCTCAGTCCATCCGTTCCACCACTCGCCATCCGAAAGTGAAATCATTCGCCCAAAATGCCTCGATAACCCTATACAATCTGACCCCAACCCCCCTTTCCACCCGTCACGCAATCTTCTCCTCTTCCGGTGGCCAAGATGCCACTCAAAGTCCAACTGCAGCCGCCGATTCAATCTGCATGCCCTCCGACCCCCTTTCCGCGGCCCGGCATTTAGAACTCGGCGGCGCCGTTGGCGCCGTGAACGGGATAGCCGAACGCCGTGGTGTCGTTGTCGCCCATCTCCGTGTCGCCGCTCAGAACCGGGTGCTGGGCATTCTCTGCTGCGGGATTGGCGCCTGCATTGGCCCCGGCGGCATTGTACTGGGCAGGCTTGGTGTTCTGATTTGCGAGGAGGGTCTCGTGCCACCAATCAATACACAGTTCAGATAAACGTCTTCGCCAGAGTAGAGGCAACAAAGGAAAGACGGGGGCAAAGGAGAGTCTGGCAGCTTACTTCGCGGTACCGTGAAAGATAGATCTTCAAGGCCTCCGAGTAGTTCTCGAAGCCCAGGGAAGTCATGGCAAAAAGGATGTCCTCGCCATTGACCGTCTTTCGCTTTTCCTGCTGGCACTTCTCCGAGGCTGGTCCCGCAACGTCAGCGGCGGGTCCACAAAGCCTCAACATGAAACGTACCTTCGCTGGTGATGAACGAGATGAACTCGCTCACGCATTCCTGCATGCACTCCTTTGCTTCCTTTGCGATTTTCGCGTTGTCGGGCAATGCCATTTTCATAATACGAGCGACTGGAGCAAAGTTGCGAATGTTAGCATCGGACACAGAAGTGCTCGCGCCGGGCTTCGGCGTCGTCTGTGGCGGCGAAGAGGAGGAGTGTGGGGAGGCGGACGACATGGCGCCGGCTGCAGGGCGGCCGTTCTCCAGGGACACAGAGGCGCTGGTAGGCCGGCCGCAGGGACAGCGGTGGTGATTCGACGGCGAGACGGGTCTTCCGCGCGATTAACGGACATGCGGGCATCCAGCGACGCCAGATGGTAGCAATCCGTCGACGTGCAGATGGGAGCTCGACGACGCGCAAATCAGAGGACAGAGGGGGAAGAGTGAAATAGACGCACCATTTGCGATTGGAAGCCATCGGTCCTGCTCCTTGACTTCAAACTCGTACCCGAGTCCCTGCGCTTGTGTTTCCTGAGCTTCTCTGTCCATATGCGGCTCCTCTTCGTCAGGCGACTGCACAGCTTGTTCCACGCCGTCCTTCTTTGGGGGGGTGGACGACATGTTTATTCGGCCGCCTGCAGGCGCGGAAACGTGCCTCGAAGGCGATTGTGCGCTGGCGCTCTGCCGGTCTATTCGCTGGCGTCCACGTCACTGCGAGGTGCTGCGATGCTTGGCGGCCGCCTATGCAACCAGCGGGCGTGGTGGGTTTCTGCGGGCTCTCTCGTGTAACGGGCGTGAGTCTGCGGGCATGCGGTTAGCGGCATGCATAAGCAACTGGTGGGAGTGCGCGCTGGGCCGTGGACACCTACGACGGGCGCAAGGGAGCCGGGATTGGGGAGGATGGTGCGCAGACGAGATGGCGCGCGAGGGCGGTGACTGCGCGCGTTACTCGATGCTCTCTGCCGGGGCGATGGTGTCGCAGCGACCAGAGGGAGGTTACAGCTCTACGGGTCGCGCTCGCGCTCTACGGGGCAATTGGGCAGTCACGGCAGCTCCACGTACGACGACCGGTTCACCGTCCGGGGGACAGCGACGACGGGCTAGTGAAGGGACCGTGAATGGCACCGTGTGCGCGTGTGTGTATGTGCGGGAATGGGGGGTTGCGAGTGAATTGGGCTCGGACGGAAGGCGGTGCTGGGCCGTCTGGTCTGCAGTCCACGGCGAGGGGAGCTGCGCTGCGCTCTCGCGACGTCGTCGACGGCGGCGACCACAACAGCAGCAGCACGCGCCGGCCAATGGGGGGGCAGCTGGGCACGCGGGAGGCTCACCAGGATAGTTGGGATAGCTTCAGCCCTCTGGGGGTCTGGGGGGAGCTTGGGCGCGCGATGGGAGCGGTGGCAGCCAGTCAGAAGCGGAGCGACGGTGAGATGATGGGGTGCGAAATTCGAGCGAACAGCGAATCGAAGGGGAAGGCAACGCCGCGAAATGGCAGGCGCGGCCCACTCACGTCCGCGGAATTTCAGGCAGGTGCGCCCCCGCTTCCTTCCCTTCCCTCCCCTTCCCTCCCCTCCCCTCTTCCGCGCGCGGGCCGTCCGTCTGGCCTGAGCCATGTCGCCGCTCCACCGTCCCGCGGCGACGACGATGCACATCTGCGCTGCCCACCTCCGTCCGCCCCAGTCCAGTCCAGTCCAGTCCAGCATGCCCATGTCCGCCGTAGCTTCGTCTCAGCTCGTGCCTGTCCGCGCAGATCAGGCGCATGCGGGTAATGTGCGCCCAGCTCCCATTCGGCTGCCCTACGAGCCTAGCACCGCCTTTCTTTTTTTCTCCTACTGGATCGCTTGCCCGTGCCGCACCTCTATCAGAACATCGCCCATCCACACTATCTCACGTCTGCACCGTCCGAAGGCCCTGTCCTTCGTAAGACGGCTCGCTCGACGTGGCCTGCATGGCGATCGCGTTGGCTGTCACTGCAGCTTCACCCACGGCACCCACGGACGCTGCGCTGGCCGGACAAGCACGCACACCCCCCCGCAGCTGCCGACGTGGTCAGCACCCGGGACGGATGGAACATGGTTTCGAGATTGCCTCTCCGCCACTCTGTCTGCACATGAGGTGACGTCTGCCTGGCCACTCACCGGCTTTCTGAACTCTGCCCAACGCTGCAGAACATCTTAGCACGGTACCCTATAGACACCCCGTCCGTATTCACGGAATGCGGGTGCAGACGAGGGCGTCGATCTGACCCAGGCCCAAACGCCAGCACATCACGCAGCAGCCACTGAAGCTACGCCGTCTTCAGCCTCGCTGCGATCCGGGGCTATGGCACCCTCTGAGGTGAGGTGAGAACGGTTCGCTGTTCGGTTAAGCGTTTGTGAGGCGTGGTCCACGCACGTATGTCTTGGTGATCATCATGTGGGTGACGATGCCCGGGGCTCGATTCTGTTGTGTATCTGCCAGATGCTTATGCTGCACATACATGAAACTTCGCTGCATACTCCCTCCCTCCCTCTAGAACTGGATGACGTGTCCGATGGGCTTGAGAAGAGCAGGCCATCCCCCCACTATGTGCACTGAGCACCTTTGGCGTGGGATGATAGCTGCGACCAACGTCGACTCCATCCAAACGGCAAACCCCATTCAGCAATCCTTCATGAGCTCCTGCCGTACCCCGTGCTTGCTGCCACATGGCCATGAGCATAGTCGCGTCACCTGTCGTCCGGTGGCAGTGTGCAGAGGTAGCACATCCCGTCCGCTTCCCACTACTGCGGCTGTTGAACAACTTGCACATTGTTCTTCTTCTGTTGAGTGACGCAGTCAGCATGGTCGAACGATCACTACATATGCTGACACCTCGACCACTGCGCTGGGAGCGGCTGGTGCGGAGGGGGAGTACGACAGTAGGCGAAACATACCTTCCATTTCTCCATCTCGTCTTGCTTGGACTTGTACTGCTTGACTAGCTCGTCTAGTGCCTTTTTGAGGCCGTCTGAGTTGGTCTTGAGGATAGGGACGACTTCAGTGACGGTGCGCTCGGTGAGGACGCCGTTGATCATGCGGAAGCATTTTCGGTCTCCCGGGAGCGGCTCTAGTGTCTCGAGTACCAGCCTAGAAGATGTGAGCATGCAAATCGGCCTAGATCGACGGAGAGCGGTAAGATGGCCAGAACATGTAGGAGAGGAAGGCGGTACAAAGTGCCTGCAAAGATGACTCGGATCGAATGGCGGTGTATGATGAATATCGATAAAGATGAGATCATAGGGGGAATAGGATCAGTGCGTACTTGTGTTCTTCCGTCTCTTGCTCAATGTCGCCGATCTTCGAAGCGATGGTCTGCAGCGTGTTCTTGTAGGTTTGATATGTAGTCTGCAGCTCTACGTTCAATCAGCACATGTCCCAGCAACACGGGACTCCACGCTAACCTTGCTGCTTTTTCAAAGCTACTTGCGAAGCCATGCTGAACTCGAACGGCCTCGGTAGAGAACTCACTCGAAGGGATGTTGACAAGTCAAGTGTTGCCCGCTGCGGGGAGATCTCAAAAAGGCGATACTGAGCACAGACCCCCTTCACGAAATCTTGTGACTTCCCGCGCGACCAGTCGACCTCGCAAGAGCCGCGGCCCCACGAACGACCCTCACTCCATCCAACCTGCAAGACACGTCAATTGCCACAATTCGCTCCCCCAGTTCACCGCGCCCACTATGCATCCCCATCTGCACACCGTCGAAAACCAGAAAAGTACACCTCCGCCCCATCCCACCACCTCCGCGCCAGTCACTAACACTCGATTTCAGACTGCTCCGATGTAATCGCCGCCCTCGACGAATGCCACGCCCGCGGCTTCTTACACAAAGTCCTCGGCAATTGCACGGACGCAAAGTACCGCGTCAACATGTGTCTGCGCGCACAGCGGCTGGAGCGGACGCGGCAGAATCGCGAGGAGGCGAGGGAGAAGCGGAAGCATATTGAGAAGGTGTGGGCGGAGATTGACAAGGAGTCATGATGGGCCGGAAGAGTATAGAGTGAGGGAGATGCATTCAAGGGTGTTTGTGGACTTGTACGAATATTAAGACGGCGTTTGGCTTGAGCGTCATTTTTGTACTATATGGGTGTATGGCTGTCAAAAGAATGCCTTCTGGGGTTAGGGACGGGAAGCTCTCAGAGCATTGCTTGGTATCGAATCTATCTACTCTTCATCCGACGCGCTCGACGTAGCTAAGGGTGTAGTACCCAAGCTATCCAAGCCCCGCTCCGTGATCAGTCTGCTCCCTGCTGCGCTATTCAGAGGAAGCGCAGGCATACCAGCTTCCACTCGCAACTTCTCAAATTTCTCGGCAGTCTCCTGTAGCTGCTCTTGCAAATACTGCTTCCTCTGCTCGGTCCTGACCTTATCTTCTGTGAGCTCCTCGAGCCTTTTCCGGATCATCTCCTGTCTCTGCTCCTTCATACTGACATCGGCCTGTAGTCCTTGCAAGATCTCACCTATGTCGGGAAGTGGGGTGATCCGAGGGGGCGTTCTGGCACCATCGTCCTCTTCTTTGTGCTTTTGTCCGTAACGTCCTGCGCGAGACTGAGCAGCAGCAAATGCGGCATTCCGGTCCTCCTCTGAATCGTCAGAGCTATCGTCGTCTGAGCCTCCTTCGGCGTCATTGATCAAATCTGCCATTTCGGCTCGGCGTTTTCGTTGGGCTTCTCGTTCGGACTTTCGACCCAGCGCGATCTTCCCGTCCTCCACATAGTCGTCAAAGCCTTCTGCAATATCTTCATCCTCGTGAATCAGGCGTGTCTCACCCCACTTCTCTTTGGGTCTAAGCGATATCTCGTTCCTGCTGGCGCGGAAGTCGTCCTCGCCCTCGTCATCCGAAGCCCACGGTTGTTCTTCGCCTTCACCCAAGGCATCTTGCTCCTTAGCCAGCCGTCTCCGCCGTGCCTTCTTCTCTTCAATCTCGGCTTTCGTGGGTATTGCCGATGTCTCCGGCTCGAGAGTAAAGGTAGCAGTGGGTCCAAATTTTGACGCAATGTCCAGCGCTCGCGATTCGTCCTCTTCTTCCGCGGAAGGTACGAGATCCTTGGGCGTAGCCGGTGTAGAGTTGCGTAGCTCTGCAAGATGGTCTTTGCTGTAAGATGGGCGGTCTTCGACCTCCGGAACGAGCGGCGATCTAGCCCTGAGTTGCGCACTCTTCTCGATAGCTATGCGACTCAAGTTCGACTTTTTTGGTGTGGCAACAGCGGCGTCGCTTGACTCGTCGGCATCGTTTGCATCAGACTCGGTGGGACCAAAGGACATGCGCAGAGAAGACCGCTTCCTGCCTTTCCCAAATACGGGTTTTTTGACTACAGCTGCTACACCGTCAGTTAGCACGGCGCGCCTAGGAGAGTCAGAAACAGGAGCTTGCAATAGCGACGCGCATGGGAACTTACCTGGCCGGTTCTGCGCTTCGCTCTGCGAGCCACTCCCACTCTCTGCCGACTCCTCGTCATATGCACCAATCTTGCGCGCTACACGCCCGGAGCCTGATCGCTTCATGTTGTGCTTTGTATAGGTTATAGTGTGGTCAAGGTTGCACTCCCCAAGCTGAGATAGACAGATCGTGCACAGACCACTACGCCAAGATATCGAAATTCATCATTAAGAGCTCCGCGAGCTGCACCCCACCAGTTGACTGCAGCCGCCAGGATCGCACTCGCACCGCACCAGAGAACCCTCCCTATCGAAACGAGGCGACGAATACGCCTACCTACCGTACGAATCTAGATTGCGCCGCGCCTTCTATACCCTCTCCCATCAACCTCACAACCTACTCCGCTTTTCGATCTCCATAACACGCAAAACGAACCGCGCGCATACCACCAGCCCGTCGCGGTACAATCAATATGCCTCAAGCTCAGCCGGAACTCAAGAAAGTGAGACTCGATGTTCCATCCACCCTTCTAAGCCACTACTGACCAAACTAGTACCTCGAGAAGCGCGTCCTTGTGCAACTCAATGGAAGCCGCAAAGTGATGGGCGTCCTGCGAGGCTATGATGTGCGTTACGACCCTCTCAACAGGATACCCGAGTTTGGCTGATGTAATGCAGGTATACCTAAACCTCGTGCTCGACGATGCCGTAGAAGAGAAGCCTGGAAATGTGAGGGATCCCATCGGTATGGTCGTCATCCGAGGGAACGCTGTGGTCATGCTCGAGGTTCGTGCTCCCAGTACTGTCAAACCGGAGTCATTCATACTAACTTGGAACGTAGGCGCTTGACCGAATCAACCAAGATCCGTACAGGGGACCTAGGGACCCTTAGGTGCAAAGAACGTTGCAAGGATGTGTAACTTTTCGTGCCCCGTAGGAATGGGCATTGGGAGACAGGACATGAAGACTGGCGTTTTGGGAAGACCTTTGGGTACGTACCAGTCACTTTCGAATGTCGCATGCATTTAGGGAGCGGTTCATGTGTTGACGCACCCATTGATAGGTCGGCATGAGCATGATACCACAATGCAAGACTCTATCAGGAAGGATTGGAGTAAGAATGAATAACAAAATGCGACTATTTACAAGCTACAATAAGCTACACTTACAACCGCGCCTTCTCGTGTGATCTCTTATACTCCTGCACCAAATCCCACGCTATCTCTGCGTATGGCTTCATCATTGCACCGTATTCCTGCGCTTGCGTACTGCTAGCCTGACGTAGCGCATACCGTGCTGCAATGCCCTGGAAGATGATAGCCGACCTGTAAGTTGAAAACGCATCACCCCAAGTCAGGTCAGGCCGCGGATCCCACCCTGCAACCTCAGTGTACCACGATATCAACTGATCCCTTGACGGCAATCCTTCAGTTTCACCAGGCTGAAACGCCGTATTCGCTCTCCCAATACTCATAGCCTTTTGACTACTCGCGGTTAGGTACGGCGCCAGCACGTTGTTCAAGTCCGAAAGCGGATGCCCAATAGTCGACATCTCCCAATCCAGTATGCCAATAACACGCGGCTCCGTCTTGTGAAACACCACATTGTCTATCTTGTAGTCGCCGTGAACAAAGCTACTGCGATCCTTGGGTTGCGTCTTGGGGTCGCTGAAAAAGGCGACCATGTCGTCTTGATGCGGGATCTTCCCAACCGGGATGCCCGTGTCCTTGTCTTCGGCGGAGGCTTGCGACTTGGAGATTGTGTTAAAGGTGGTGATTTGGCGGTTGTAGAAGCCGGTAGGCTTGCCGTAGCTTTCTAGGTTCACATCTTTGGGGATCACGCGATGGAACTTTGCGAGGGTAGTAATTGCTGAGTGCCACCTGCCTGAATCAGTACGCGATCCATTGGTAGCGTTGGGGAGATTGGGTCTCACATCTCTGTCCGCTCTTTTGGTGTGACACCAGGGATCGCAGGGTCTTCGAATATCCTGCCATCCAGGAAATCCATAATGTAGAAGTCGCTCCCAATGATCTTCTCATCCTGACACAGACTCAGTGTTCGGGGTACGGGGACATCGGTCTTCTCCAAAGCGTGGAGTATCCGGTACTCGCGATCGACCTTATGCGCCGTCTATCCTAATTAGCTTTCTCCACACCTATTCTCTTCCTTAATGCGAACCTTTGAAAGGAGTTGCCCCGGCGGCTTCTTCCTCATAACATATTTCTTGCCATCCTTCGCCGTCAACTGATACGTCGGGTTGGACTGCCCATAGCCGAACTGCTTGATGTCGATGGGAAGCGCGATCTCGGGAACATTGGAGGAAATGTAGCGGGAAAGCGATTCTAGGTCGATGGGTTGTCGTATTTCGCCGGCCATTGTGGAGATGTGGGATTGGAGAGCATGATGAGCTGTTGCGGAGGTCGTGTTTTGTACGCGGATGGGGGTGCGGCAAAGGCGAGCCGAGGCATTTGCGGGGTGACGAGTGCCGATTCAATGTTGCTCGGGAGTGCTACGGACATCGTTTTGAGCGTACTTGAAAATCTGATTTGGTTTTTGATTATCGAGGCATGGAAGATCGCAACTATGCTGCCCTTTTGAGTCTTCTTCTAAACGGGCGCGTTTTCAGCGCCATGTAATACTTGCTTTCACGCACTCAAATGTTCGAATGGACTCAAAGCACAGCGCCCCAAGCATCTGGATTTCAACCAAAGATAGATCTATGTCTGGCCTTGCAGCGAACTCAGAGAGTATTCATCGTCTGATTTGCAAGAGCTGGTTGGGACCATCTCATGTTTTGGTAAGGCGGAGAAGGGATCACGTGAGTACGCGTCCACCTACACCCAGTATTTTTTGTGAAGAGCGTGCTAAATCATATCATGTAGAGCTTGTCAAGCTAATTAGTCTTCAAAGGTATATTCCCTTGGGGTCAATCACAGCCCTGTCACAGCCCTGTGTGCCACTTGATAAAAATGCCTTGAAGCGACATGTACATTTTGGCTCTTTTCAAATCCTCATTTGAGTGGTGCATGAGATGTTTCCATAATCGAACGTGAAGATCGATAGGGTCAGTACAAAACTCCACCGCTAAATAGACAAGTGTCAACGAGTTCGGCCTTGGTATCAGAGTTTCAGACTTTGACCATTTCCTTGCTATAAGCACAATGCTAAGATCAGCCGATGTTCGAGAAGTAGAATCCAACACTCCACGGACAAAGCATAGAAACGCATCGAAATGAGAGTCCTTCCATTCCTGCTTCGAGTATCCGACAGTTTGTGCGCACATTGGGATATGCATACTAAGCGCAAGTTCTCCGTAGTTCGGGACCCACTCTGGGAGCTATGCAGAACCTGCGTCTTTCGGGCCGCGCGACCATAACCCACCGCGAACGACGTAAACACTGGCCAGGAGACTCTCAGAGAATTGATGCAGAGTAGGGTGTCCTGTCAGTGACTGATTGGCCCCGCAACAACGCTCGGACCCATATACACATAATCCCTGTCGGATGAGATGGACCAAAACAGCTTACTCGTGCAACGCCGTCTCAGGACCTAGTCAACAATAACATTACACACTTTCAGGATAGCCGAGACCAAGGCCGCCAGGATGGCCTACCAAACGCCTCGCAGGCTCAACGCGCCGCGTCCTTCACTCAGCAACACCGCATCGCAACCCAACCTGGCCCTATCCACCAGCTCCGCTCAAGCTATCGCACGGAAAGCCTCCCTCAACGCGCTCGTAGGGAACCCAGCCACTCCGAACAGCAGGATGGGCGCCGATGGCCGCAGCATCGACGTTGGCGACACCGTTGACGTGCCCGGTGGCATGTACGGCGTGGTAAAGTACGTCGGCAGCGTCGGCGACAAGCCCGGCGTCTTCGCTGGTGTCGAGTTGAGCAAACCGTTCGCGGATCGTGGAAAGAACGCTGGCGATTTTCAAGGGTACGTTCGTGATGCGACAATTTGGATGCATGCGCTGACAATCTCACAGAGCGCAATATTTCACGACGTCGGCCCCTAACTCTGGCATCTTCCTTCCCATACACCGCGCAACGAAGCGTGGCTCTCCGAATTCAAGCGGCAGACTTCCTCCCACACCCACCACTCCGTCATACACGAGTAAGCTAAGCCTCTCCACTCGAGACAGGCCCAACTTCAGCCCCGACACGCCGTCCATACCCTCCAAGTTTTCGCAGTCAATGGGACCTGGAGCCCGCGCGCCTAGTCCGGTCTTCAAACCGCAAAGTAGACCGTCCCTGCCTCGACCGGAGTCTCCGTTTCGCAAACAGCCTAATCTGGCGCCCACACCCAGCCGGAATGGTTCCATTACACCATCTGGTTTTTCCAAGAGCGCAATTGGCCCACCACGATTCAACAGCCCAGGCCCAAAAGCCCCAATTTTCCAAAAGCCGCGGACGCCGGGGCCTTCGAGGCCGTACTCGCGCAACAATTCGCGCTTAGCACATCACGACACGATCGACGAAGACGGCGAGTTAACCCCAGTTGGCAAGGCTAGAACGAGCAACGATTCAACGACGAGTATGAAATCGCGCAGGCCAGGATCTGGAGAAACCAGTGAAGAGATGCAGCGTCTAAAGGCGCTACTCGAGGATCGCGAGCAGCAACTAAGGGACCAAGCATCGTCACTTGCTGAAATGGAATCTAGCTTATCCGAGATTCAGAACATGCTGCCGGAGGATGGTGAGGACCTCAGCTGGCCTCGGAGCAACGGCAACGGAAACGGCAGCGAATCAGGCGACATAGGCCAGTTGCGCGCTCAGCTCCGCGAGAAGAACGACAAGGTGGCTATGCTCACGGCCGAGTTCGATGCGCATCGAGCAGACTTCCGTAGTACAATTGACACCCTAGAGATGGCGAGTACTGAAACAGAGCGCGTCTACGAGAAGAAGGTGGAAGAACTGCAGGAAGAGCTGAGGGAACTACACTCTCGTGGCGAAGACGTGGAAAGCGTTGCAAGGCAGCTTAAGCAGCTGGAAGATCTTGTTCAAGAGCTTGAAGAAGGATTAGAGGACGCCAGGAGAGGGGAAGCTGAAGCGCGGGGAGAAGTCGAGTTTTTGCGGGGCGAGGTGGAACGAGGACGATCCGAATTGCGACGGGAACGTGAAAAGGCCGCAGCAGCTTTAAAGGGCGCAAACACGATGGTTGATGGACCGGCTACTCCAGGGGCCAGGGAAGTTGAACAGCGAGATGACGAGATCCGCGGTTTGAAGGCTATTATACACTCCTTGAGCTCTGGACCAGGTGACCTTGGCCGTTCACCATTGTCCCGCCAAGGCTCTGCTGTCAATCCAGAAGAGCTACGGTCAGTCCAGGCCAAGACCGAGCGCCTGGAGCGCGAGAAAGAAGAGTTGCGAGGCCTTGTCGAACGCAAAGCCTATAGGGAAGAGGAATTGGAGCGGGAGCTCGAGAAACTAAGGAGCCAACTGAACGGTGCTGAGCAACGCGAGAGCGTCATCAGCAACAGTATGTCGGAGCGAACGACAATTCAAGACAAGAAATCCGACAAGAGATCTTCCGGAAGAGACTCAAAAAGCACGATAGTGAGCTGGCGAGGTTCTCCGCAAGCTGCACGTCGCGAACCATTGTCGACACTTGCTCCCATGACCGAGTCTGATACCCAATCGTCTGCTGATGATAGCACTCTTTGGTGCGAGATATGCGAGACTGGAGGTCACGACATCCTCAACTGCACTGCCATGGGCGGAGATGGCGGCTCAAAGCCACTGGCTGGTGGCCGGAACGGGAAGGATGCAGTCATCGAGGGACTGCGCAACCTTAACATGACTTCGGAAAGACGCCCATCGGCTGGGACGCCCACGAAGGGACCTGGCAATGCTCCGTCCGCACCCCTGCCGCCACCTGCCTTCGATTCTTCGCTCGTGCCCCCCAAGGGGGCCACAGTACCCGATCCTGAAAAATGGTGCGCGCTCTGCGAAAACGATGGACATGATGTGACTGCATGCCCTCTCGAGTCCTTTTAGTTTGGTCTTTGGTTCATAATGACTTTCTTGCATGATATCCACGGCGGTCAAGACGGACGATTTGGCATATGATATATATCTATCTAATACTTCCTTAATACATTCGTTACTTATCCATTACGGTATACTGGAGCTACCGTCTGTTATCCTTTCTCCGTGCTTTGTTAGCATTCGATTCAGTCATAGTTTGACCGCCCTGTGTAGAATCATGTTATATGCTCGATGCGATTTTCGTCACGTGCTAGGCAGTCGCGCGGAGGTCCGAGCTCTATCAAGTCGCCCGCAATTTTTATAACCATTGCCGCTCCGACTACGACTCCTGTACCCACGCCTTTATACCCTCCCTTTCACCTTCAATCGAAGTGTATCTACGGCGTCGCGTACTTTGAGTTCGGTCAAAGTTGGACTTGCGCGTGCGCTCTTCACTTCGATTCGCTTGGCCGACCCAAGTCGCGTTCGCGAGAGCGTCTGTACCTGCGGACTCGCTTGGAGTGACCTCAGTGCCATTTCTCGAAGCTTTCGGCGCGCATTACGGTTTTCGGATTAGAACTTGCGCCTACCGCCACCTCGATACCCCCTCTCGGCGGAGCTCATACCCAGGAATTCGATAGAGCTAGACGAAGCGTCCGCGACGCCCCACCCTCATCATGGCGGACCCAAAGCAGAACAACCTCTCGCAGTTCAAGTATGCGGCGATGTCAAATTTGGTCCTGCAGGTGGACCGGAGATTCACCAGCAGGAGGGGCGACGAAGCTACGGGCGATCCCGAGTCGCTGGCAGGGCGCATCAACATTCGAGACATGGGAGGACGGACTGTGAAAGATAATGCGCCGACACAGAAGAAGAAGCCAAAGGGCGCTTTTGAGGTGGAGCGAGGGGGCATAAATGAGGGTGGAGATGTACTGGAGCGCGAGCAGCGCAAGAGGAAAAGGGATGGCGCAGGTGCTTTCGGTGCTGTCAATACATCAGAGCAGGACCTTGCGATCGAGGATCTTCGATACAAGCCGCGAACGCCCGCAACTCGTGCGACTTTTGAGCTCATCACGACCATTGTGAGCAAGCATCTCGGTGATGTACCAACACTTTACACAAGGAGCGCCGCCGACGCAGTTCTGGAATTCCTGAAAGATGACAACCTGAAAGACTTCGACAAGAAAAAGGAGGTCGATGAGTTGCTGGGCTCGTCAATGGGCGCTAAAGAGTTCAACGAGCTGGTCAATCTTGGGAAGAAGGTCACAGACTACGACACGCAAGATGATGACGAAGAGATGGGAAACGACGGCGTGGAAGCGGAAGGAGCAGAGAATGACGAGAACCAAGGTGTCGCCGTGGTCTTTGATGAAGATGAGGATGACGAAGATGCAGCTCAGACCTTCGAAGTCCGGGATGGCGATACATCCGACGAAGAGGACGAAGACGAGCAGCCAATAGAGCAAATGGGCGGCGACGAAGACGAGAAGGTAGACGATGCCCTTGCTGGTGAGGAGGAGATGGTCATCCAGGGCGACACAGCTGCAGCAGATCGGAAGTCCGATGCGGAACGGTTGATACCCGCCCACGAAATCGATGCATATTGGTTACAGAGGCAGATTGGCCAGGTCTACGAAGACGCTCACACCCAGCAAGAGAAGACACAGGAGGCGCTCGACATCCTTGCTGGCACGGACGAGGATGGTGAAGAGAAGCCTTTACGTGAGATTGAAAACGATCTTATGGAACTCTTCGACTATGAACATCACGAACTTGTTGCGAAACTCGTCCTAAACCAAACCCGCATTGTTTGGGTGACTAAGTGGAGACGTGCTGCGGAGGACAAGGATGAGCGAGAAGCTGTCGAACGAGAGATGAGGGCTGCCGGCCAGCAACAGATTCTCCAGGAGCTACGCGCACGAGAGACCGGTATCAAGGACGAACATGATGGCCCAAAGAAGATGAAGTTTGATCTATCGAACATAAAGCTCCCAGAATCTTCGACTGACGTCGACATGGCTGATGCGCCACGGCCAGATCGCGTTGTTGGCGGCCTTCAACCGTCTTCTCGCCTAGTGAACTTGGACAACATCGTGTTCGATCAAGGCAACCATCTTATGACAAACCCCAGTGTCAAGCTGCCGCAAGGTTCGACTCGGCGGCAGTTCAAGGGATACGAGGAAATCCATGTTCCAGCGCCGAAGGCAAAACGGGATCCAAACGAACCGAAGCTCATACCCACATCCGACTTGCCAGAATGGGCACGACAAGGATTTGGACAATCAAAGACACTTAACCGTGTCCAGACCAAATGCTTTCCCACGGCGTTCAACGACGATGGCAACATGCTCATTTGCGCTCCCACTGGATCCGGCAAAACGAACGTCGCTATGCTGACAATGCTTCGGGAAATCGGAAAGCATAGGGATCCACGCACAGGCGAGATAGCGCTGGACGACTTCAAGATCATCTACATTGCCCCACTCAAGGCGCTGGTTCAAGAACAAGTCGGCAACTTTGGCAAACGCTTGGAGCCTTACGGCATCAAGGTTGCGGAGTTAACTGGTGATCGTCAACTCACCAAGCAGCAGATTGCCGAGACTCAGATCATCGTCACTACGCCTGAAAAGTACGATGTCATTACCCGTAAAGCCACGGATACAAGCTACATCAACCTGGTGCGCCTCATCTGCATTGACGAAATCCACCTTCTCCACGACGATCGTGGCCCCGTCATCGAGAGTATTGTTAGCAGAACTATTCGTCGTACAGAGCAAACTGGGGACCCGGTGCGGCTCGTGGGCCTCAGTGCCACGCTTCCTAATTACAAGGATGTCGCCAGCTTCCTCCGCGTTGACCCCGATAAAGGCCTTTTCCACTTTGATGCGACATTCAGGCCATGCCCGCTGAAGCAAGAGTTCATTGGTGTCACTGATAAGAAGGCCATCAAGCAGCTCAAGACCATGAACGACGTCTGTTACACCAAGGTTCTGGAACAAGTGGGCGAGCATCGCAACCAAATGTTGATTTTCGTACACTCGCGAAAAGAGACGGCAAAGACCGCGAAGCACATCCGTGACAAAGCGCTGGAGATGAATACTATCGGCCAAATGCTCCGCTCGGACAATGCGACTAGGGAGATTTTGAGGACTGAGTCGGAATCAGTCCAGAATGCTGATCTAAAAGATCTGATGCCGTATGGATTCGGTATACATCATGCTGGTATGTCGCGAGAAGACAGGACAACTGTGGAAGATCTTTTCTCCGATGGAGCTATTCAAGTTCTTGTTTGTACAGCAACGCTTGCCTGGGGTGTCAATCTTCCAGCCCATACTGTCATCATCAAAGGAACTCAAATCTACTCGCCGGAAAAGGGTAGCTGGGTCGAACTCAGCCCGCAGGACGTCTTGCAGATGCTTGGTCGTGCTGGTCGTCCCCAGTTTGACACTTATGGAGAGGGCATAATCATCACCACACAAGCCGAGATTCAGTACTACCTCTCTCTACTCAATCAGCAACTACCAATTGAGTCGCAGTTCGTCAGTCGTCTTGCTGACAACCTGAATGCGGAGGTTGTTTTGGGCAACGTACGCACTCGTGATGAGGGCGTCGACTGGCTCGGATATACGTATCTCTTCGTTCGAATGCTTCGGTCGCCTGGTCTCTATCGAGTTGGTCCCGAGTACGAGAATGATACTGTTCTAGAGCAGAGGAGAGTGGACTTGATACACGCCGCTGCACACGTGCTTGAAAAGGGCAACCTCATCAAGTACGACAGGAAGACGGGAACGCTTCAGCCGACAGAGCTAGGTCGCATCGCCTCACATTACTACATCACCCACAACTCCATGGCGACATACAACTTGCACATCCAGCCCGGTATCAGCGCCATCGAGCTATTCCGCATCTTCGCCCTCAGTGAGGAGTTCAAATACATCCCAGTGCGGCAAGACGAGAAACTGGAGTTGGCGAAACTACTTGGCCGAGTGCCAATCCCGGTGAAGGAGGGTGTGGAAGAAGCGCAAGCGAAGATTAACGTGTTGCTACAAGCCTATATTTCACGACTGAAGCTCGAAGGCCTGGCACTCATGGCTGATTTGGTGTACGTCACCCAATCTGCTGGCCGTATTCTTCGTGCGATCTTTGAGATTTGCCTAAAGAAGGGCTGGTCCCAGGTCGCCAAGCTTGCGCTGGACCTATGCAAGATGGCTGAGAAACGAATGTGGCCCACCATGACACCTCTTCGACAGTTTCCTGCCTGTCCTAGGGACGTTGTCCAAAAAGCTGAACGAATCGACGTTCCCTGGTCCAGTTACTTCGGCCTCGATCCGCCGAACATGGGCGAACTACTGGGCATGCCCAAGGCCGGCAAAATGGTTTGCAGCCTCGTCGAGAAGTTTCCTCGCCTTGAACTTGAGGCCACTCCACGTCCAGTCACCCGATCAATGCTTCGCATTGAGCTCACTATTCGACCAAACTTTGTGTGGGACGAGCAGCTGCATGGTGCATCAGAGGCCTTCTGGATCCTCGTCGAGGACTGCGACGGAGAGCAAATCCTGTTCCACGACACTTTCATCTTACGAAAAGACTACGCTCAGTCAGACATGAACGAGCACCTAGTCGAGTTGACCGTCCCGATCGACGAGCCGATGCCGCCCAATTACTTCATCACTGTTCTTTCCGATCGCTGGATGGGCTCTGAAACTAAGCTTGCCGTTTCTTTCCAGAAGCTCATCCTGCCGGCGAAGTTTCCTGCTCACACACCAGTTCTGGATCTGCAGCCGCTGCCCACCTCGGCCCTCAAGAAGAAGGAATACATGGGACTCTACAACGACGTCGGCCGCTTCAACAAGGTGCAAACCCAAGTGTTTAACTCCCTGTATACGACGGATGACAATGTCTTTGTGGGTGCTTCAGCTGGTATTGGCAAGACTTTCTGCGCCGAATTTGCTATTCTGCGGCACTGGTCGAGCGATAGCGAGGGACGCATCGTCTATCTAGCACCCTTCCAGGAACTTGTCGATAATCAGTTCAAGAACTGGAATAATCGCCTTTCTGGTCTTGGCGGCGGCAAAGACGTCGTCAAGCTCACCGGCGAGACTACTTCAGACTTACGATTGCTTGAGAAGGGCGACCTCATTCTCGCTACACCGTCACAATGGGATTCGATCTCGCGCCAATGGCAACGCCGCAAGAATGTGCAGTCGGTCGCTCTTCTGATCGCCGACGAGCTGCACATGCTCGGTGGCGCGGGAGGTTATGTGTATGAGATTGTCGTCTCCCGAATGCAGGCGATGGCAGCTCAGATCGAGTCCGGCATGCGCATTATCGGCCTAAGCGTGTCTCTGGCGAACGCACGCGACATTGGCGAGTGGATTGGTGCCAACAAGCACACCATCTTCAACTTTAGCCCTGGCGTCCGCGCGATACCTCTGGAGCTGAAGATTCAGTCTTTCACCATTCCTCACTTCCCCTCCTTGATGATGGCAATGGCAAAGCCGACCTACAAGGCTATCACACAGCTTTCTCCAGACAAGCCCGCCATGGTTTTCGTACCTAGCCGGAAGCAAGCTCGAACATCATCTGTGGATCTGCTCGCCGCATGTGTGGCGGACGATGATGAGGACCGCTTCCTCAACGCCTCTTTGGACGAGATTGAGCCAATTCTTGCAAAGGTCAACGAGCGGGCGCTTGCCGAATCGTTGTCTCACGGTATTGGTTATTTCCACGAGGCCCTCAACGGATTCGACAAGAAAGCAGTACAACATCTCTTCAAGGTCGGCGCCATCCAGGTGTTGATCGTGTCGAGAGACGCATGCTGGGAAATTGACGCAAGCGCTCACCTGGTCGTTGTCATGAACACACAGTTCTTTGAAGGCAGGGAGCATCGCTATGTCGATTACCCGATCAGCGAGCTGCTTCAGATGTTCGGCAAGGCTGGTAGAGTGGGACAGGACAAGTCAGCTAAAGGTGTTCTCATGGTTCCTGCGGTCAAGCGGGATTACTACAAGAAGTTCCTCAACGAGGCCCTCCCCGTCGAAAGCTACCTTGCTGACTACCTACACGACGCGTTTGTAGCGGAGATCAGTGCTAAGACGATTGAGTCTACCCAGGAGGCAGTCGACTGGTCAACCTACACGTACTTTTACCGCCGACTCCTTTCGAATCCGAGCTACTACAACCTCCACGACACATCGCACGAAGGTCTCAGCGCCCATCTCTCGGAGCTGGTTGAGCAAACGCTGAAGGAGTTGGTCCAAACCAACCTCATCGAGCACGATGAAGAAGAGGACGCTATCACCCCGCTCAACCCTTGCATGATAGCAGCCTACTACAACATCTCCTTCTTAACCATGCAAACGCTCATGATATCTTTGAACGGAAAAACCAGCATGAAGGGTGTTCTGGAGATTGTCACTGCAGCTACAGAGTTTGAAGATATCCAAATTCGGCGTCACGAAGAGCACATCCTCAGTCGCATTTACGATCGAGTACCATACAAGATGCAAGAACCCAACTTCGAGACGCCACATTTCAAAGCCTTTGTGCTGTTGCAAGCCCACTTTTCGCGCATGCAGCTTCCGATCGATCTAGCCAAGGACCAAGAAGCCGTTGTGAAGAAGGTTCTCAACATTCTCAGCGCCAGTGTCGACGTGCTCTCATCCGAAGCTCACCTCAATGCTCTAAGCGCCATGGAGCTCTCACAGATGGTCGTTCAAGCAATGTGGCAAAAGGACTCGCCGCTTAAGCAGATCCCGCACTTCGACATCGAGACCATTAAAGCCGTCAAGAAATTCGACATCAACGACATTGACGACTTCATCAACGCCATGGACGAGGACGAGAACCAAGATTACAAGGCGCTGATGAAGGCCATCAATCTCGAGGGCCGCCAGCTCCAAGAAGTCGCCACGTTCACCAACGAGTACTACCCCAACATCGACATGGAGCACGAAGTCGTCGACCCCGATGAGGTTGCTACAAACCAGCCCACGCAGATCAAGGTCCGCATCACCCGCAATTTGGAAGAAGACGAGTCGCCCAAGACAGAGGTGCATGCGCCGTTCTATCCTGCCGATAAGACGGAGAGCTTTTGGTTGGTTGTTGGTGATCAGCGTGAGCATACGCTGCTTGCGATCAAGAAGGTTACGATTGGAAGGAAGTTGGAGACTGCGCTCGAGTTTTCGCTGGAGCAGCCGGGCGAGCATGAGTTGACGTTGTTTTTGGTCAGTGATAGTTACTTGGGTGTGGATCAGGCGCCGAGTTTCAAGCTTAGCGCGGCGGAGGGGATGGATGAGGATGAGGAAGAGGAAGAAGAGGATGAATAGGTGGCATTGGTGTGAGGACGATGATGTCATGTTTTTCGTAGTTATGGGGTGCATGCTATGCTAAAATGGCTGAGCAAGGTTTTGCGGAGTATAGAGGCGCTATTGTATGAGTAGGTTCCTGGATTTAATGAAGATCTTTCTTGTTCGCGATGTACTTTGCCATCCATCGAGAGTGAGGTCGTTATCTGACGACTGGAAACCCCCCGCCCTTATGATTAACGCGCAGCCCACCACGAATGAATTGATTCTTCTCAGCACCACCATTGAGCACTGACAGTGGTGCTCGGTCTCGTCACGGAAGCTCCGCAGTAGTGGAAATCATTTGATCGACGCTCGCTTCGCCGCGACGCATGGTTTTGATTCACCGCCGACTTTATACATATCGGGCAAGCTCCCACTAGCTTTCCATATATTGCCCGAAGTTTATTTATCCTCGTTATTCTACCGCGCTCGCAAAAGTATGATGGAGCCACTGCTGAGGCTGGAGTATCATACATAGATCTTCTTGTGAGGAGCTGTCTCATGGCACTGTAGGCATGGGCAAAAAGAACCGCAAAAACATACAACAGCGGGTATTCGCTAGTGGTCACCCACCTAACTACTAATCCGCCGGTACAATGCTTAAGTACAGCTGAGCGAACGGGAAGCTCTGGATTCATTGTCCTATGGTCGTATGTAAAGGTTGTGGTGGGTTGTAGCATACATATTGTAGCATGCCAAGCCACAACTCGACCCATCATCACCAAGAAAACGAATGAAAGTGATTACACTAGAACAGTACATAAAGAGCTTTAACAGATTCTATGCAATGGACTTAAGCTTCTCGCCGTCGCTAAACATGTACGTTATCATAAGCGGCTGGCAGCCGCACACGTCGACATGTTTTCCACCACATTTAAGAGCAACAGTTTTCTGATTCTCTCTGCAGTCACGCTACAGTGCTTCATTGAACCCAAAATTCCTCAAGATCAAGCTGAACAAGAAAGCTCGATCGATTTAGCGAAGAATCAGACTGCAAGCTGGCCGTACGCACCGTGGTTTCCATCCCAATGGTAACAACCCGAGCCATAACGCGATACCAAGAACTTATCCATGCGCAAGAGAGCTTCAGAACATGACCTCCACGTCATCGCCTTCCAGCTCTTTCACCCGAGTCAAGATTCTGTTCTTCGCCTGCTGGCGTAACAACTTCCGCACTGGGCCACGATCAGGGGCATTTGCTTCCACACTGACCGTTCGCTTCGGAACGAGGACCTTTCTAAGACCCGGATAGAACTGCTTGATTGTTCGCGTGTTGTCCTTGTGAATGTAGTCAAGCATGTTCATCCAGTGAGGCCGGATCGTCTTGATCGCGCTCAACTGAGCTGGAATTCTCTCCATAGTCCATCCTTCCATAGCGCCATCTGGACCGTCCTCTCGACCGAACGACTTCGAGACCTCACCAACAAAGACAAAAGTATTGAGGGTGTATCCAAGAATTGCAGTCTCGCGGTAGACGCTTCGACAGACCTCTGGGAGGCGGAAAGCCGTGCGTAGCTTTTTGGTTTTGCGATCCGAGGGACCGGGGATAGCGGAGTAACCTTGATATATGGACTCTGAGCCGGGATGTCCTTTGGTGGAAACGGAAGCGTCCTCAGTGCTTCTAAGCTTGATCTCAACATCATTTCCGCCCATAGCATACTCCCAGATCTTCATCCTGACAGTTGAAGGCAAGCGGAGAAGAGGCGACTCCAAAGAATTGCGTTTGGCACTGATCGTTCAGTCAGTGAGTTCGAGGGAATCAAGACTTTGACTTACGCGGCCGTCAGGTAGTCAGGCGTCTTCCCAGTGTTCACGAGACCGTTCGCGAGAATCGTAACAGGGTATATCTTTTCTGGTGGAGGCTTCGGACGCTGCAGTGCCTGGAGGAACTTCCTCGTACGCTTCTTGGGGGCGCTCGATTTGACGACTTTGAAGATCGGAAGAGTAGATTGAACGTTCTTCTGAGCGCATGTCGTCTTCTCGGCTGCGGGCGTAATCGTTTCTGCCGCCATCTTTAGAGATTTGTGCTGAGGCTTCTGTAGAGGCAAGACGTAGTCAGATAGTAAAAGGTCAAGTTCAGACCAACCATCTCTATCCGCAAGTGACGACGGTGAATCGGTCATGGAGGAACGGTGAACGTGAAGTCAGGACTCGTCGTGTCAGACCAAGATACAGAAGTCGTGTCAGCGGTGAAAATCAACGTTGACGGTGAACAATTAATGAGCGGAATTGTTTGACGTTTCCCCGTGGGGCGGGGTGAGTGTCAGTCAGTGCGGTAATGCTACTACCAATTGATGGCAAGGCATGACAAGTAGAGGTTGGAAGCATATCCTACGATCTATAGTGACACAAAATGAGAGAGAACGAATACACTGGATGATAGGAAATTGCAACGTGATGGCTAAGGACGACTCGTCTTTCTCTAATCTATGAGTGGAAACATGCATCAATTCTACTGCTCCTTCCACCAACGTTCGTATGAAGCTTTCTGGTTGACTACCGTCTGTTCTGGTTGCGCATGAAGTAGCTACACTACCGTGCAAGGTTAGCCAAAGTACAGTCCTCCTTTCGGCTCGAAAATGTCGCAAGCCCTGAAGTTCATGTTAGTGATCTCACATGTTCCTGTGTTTTGTGAATAAGCATATGGCAAGCCGCGGAGATCCCTTCCTATAGCCACCAGCTGAACTAGTGTGCCCGTTATGACTTTCAGTCACAATTCGGCGACGGAGCTGGGGAGAAGTGTGCGCGTGCCAAGTTGCAGTGACACTGCTAGCACAACTGCTAACTTAGTGAACTCACCTCTGCTCCTTTTGCCCGGAGAAATTCGTACGAAAACCTTCGAATTCGCGCTCATGATTCCCACGACGTTCTGCATCTCGAGCGTCAAACAAAAAGAGTACAAGCTAGCCAGGGACGATAATCCATCGGTCTGGAGCCTCCTCGGGACTTGTCGGCAAATCTAATCTGAAGCAGCCACCTTGTCTTACTCCTGCAATGCCCTTTGCCTAGGATATTTGCATGAGTTTAAGAGAATCCTGCTGCCGGCCCAGCGGGACGCTGTATGATGCCGGTGCGTCCCGCCCGTCCCGAGTCTTCACGCAAGAGTTGCAGCAATTCACGCCAATATCGCGTTGAGTTCGCCATACGGATTAACAGTGGGTCAACAAGGCTGACGAGTCTAAGGGTGTATGAGGAGTGTCCACATCATGAAGGAACGGTTGGGCAGTGGCAGGGACGGTGCTCGGTATCAAAGATTGAGCTGTGGCACTTTGATCGACGATAGCATAGCACATGAACGAAGCTGCTGTCGTTCGGGAGCCTGCAAGATCCCGTGCCAAGACGCTATGCCTAATATTCACTAGTGAGAATCGGCAACCTCTAAGCTCATCATCGCGAGCTCTCACAACCTCAATACCACCGATTCCCACACGCCATGCAGTCGCTCCGCAGGACAGCAGTGACTGCTGCCCGCAAGGGCCAACCCCCAATCCCGCGCCAGCCGCGCCGATACGCCCACGATGCCCACGGCCACGGCCACAGCGAACCCGTCCACGAGGCGATGGGGGTACGTCGACCCCTCCCCGCACGCATTGCACCCTCCCACCAGCTCCGGCAGCTCTCACACCGCTATCCCTTTCAGATTTGAAAACATACTAACCCAATTGGCTGTGTAGAGCGGCTTCTGGGTCACCATAGGCTTCATTCCCGTTGGCTGGGCCCTCTATTGGGTGTCGAGCTCCGACGACCCGAACGCGCCTCCTTTCTTCACGCGCATGATCGACAAGTACACGGAAGTGCAGGACAGGTGGGCGAAGAGCAACGATATGCATGTGCAACTGGTGGAAAGGGCGGGCTCGGATAGGGTGCTCTTCGTGAACACGAAGCCGCAGGAATATGTCAGCATGAAGTTTCCCGAGTACGTGCCCCTCACCGCCATCACACCCGATATAGCAAAAGAAGGAATGGCACTCTTGATTATGACATGCGAAAGGCGGGGCTACTGCGCTTGGATGAATGCGCTTCACACTTCGGAAATAAGGACATCGGACCCTTCGCTAACAGCGGCTAGGATCATGAACCAAGGCTCGCCATATAACGTGCCAGCCGGCAGCCAGAACAGCATGGAGAAGGTCATCGCAAAATACAGGAAAGAGGCAGCCGAGGACAATGAGCGCAAGCTAGAAGCGTCGCGGAACAACACCGTCGTAGGCGAGCAGCCATTCGAGCGATTCTCGCCGAACAACAAGTAGCGGCCCAACTGATAGCACCGCACGGGCTCTGTACATATGCAGGAATGATATCCGTTTCTTTTGTCTATGAATTTGACCATATCGCAAGGGTTTCCTGCATAATTTTGGTCGTCTACATCTTCCACGGAAATCTGCACTTCTGATTCGGCCTCGACTTCCATCCCGCATCCTGGGATTGCCACATGGAGCTACCCCTCTCTTTCACCGTTCGCTTCATCTGCATCCTACAGACCCGAATGCTGGTCACCGCTCTATCACCCCTGTCCGGCTAACAAAGCTAGCCGAGTTCCATACAAACTGGCGGTGTTCCATCATTGCATTTTTGCACCATCAAGCACGCCTTGCTAGATTGAACATGTAGCACGACTGCTTGCTCACATGCTGCACGTGCATATGCGCTGTAGTATTGCAGTTCTAAACGCAGACCGGACAGTCTAGTCGACTTCACTGGATACCGCCGGACTACCCTTGTTTCTCTAGTGGTCTGGCCGAGTGGGATGGCTGAAGAGCGGGGTGGTGGATGTTGGCTTTGGGCTAAGCGCTGTGTTGAAGATGGCGAGAGGATTCTTAGATTACCTGGGTATTGGTACTTGGTGTAGACTGGTGTACGCTATCTACATGATGCCGAGGACTTGGAGGTTGGGACGATTCTTACCTCCGAGTGACGGGAACTACGAGGAAGAAAGAGATTCGAGCTTGCAATCAGGTCGTGGTCGAAACCAGAACTCGAATAAATTGCGGTAGGAATAAAACACAGTAACATAACACCCCATAAACGACCACAGCCAGGCGGAGGATAAGGTACCACTCAACGCCCATGAAAAGCATTCAACCCAATACTCGCTAATCCCTTCAGCGTGTCCAATTTTTAGCCATTGCCACCTGCCGAGTCAATATCGAACCATCCATGCCCGTGCCCCTCTCCCCCATCACTCCCACACCAACACCCTACCCACCCATTTGCATACTTCCCTTCCCAAACCCCTTACTCCCGAGATTATACGCTGCATACTCCTCCTTCCTTTTCTGCTCCTCCACTTCCCTCTTCCTCATTGCGGCAAACTCTTCCTCCGAGCCGGCAAGGGCATCGCTTCCCTTACTGGTGTGCGAGGAGGAGGAGGAGGGAGTGAGCTTGTGAGCGACTTTGGAGAGAGCTTCGCGCATGCTGTGTCTTTTGGGCGTTGATGAGGTGCTGATGGATGTGTTGGTTAGTGGTTGTATTAGAGGGTGGAGATGGAGTTGGAGATGAAGGGGAACCTGGCTGAAAGGTACTACTTACTGCTCACTTCGTTGAGACGCTGATTCTAGTGACGGTCTGGAGGAAGCTTTGGGTTGCGATTCGATGCTTCCTGGCTTGGTGGTGCCCTTTGAAGTGTCTGAAGACGCAGTCCTGAATCCACTGATTGGTTGGCTGGACTTGTGGTGCCGGGGTGAGGCGACGAACTCTCCTGGCATCTTACAAAGGATCAAGGATCTGCCTGATGCGAATAGGCGTTCGGTCTGAAGAGGCGGTGGTGTCGGAAGAGAGACAGTGAGGAGTATGGATGATAGTTGGGACGGAGAAAATGAGTCCGTCTCGGCAAAGGATGAATTGGCCTTGTGCTGTGTCGATGAGTGCCTGAGGGGACCTAAAGGTGGTATTTATGTCCTCTGCTGGCTGTTTACAGTTGGGATGTACACGCAGTGCGCCTCGTAATCTCGCTGAAGAAGTCTCTAGATGCGGGAAGAGGGGTAGAAAATCTGCAAAGACGGCGAATATCGATGTGTGTACGTAGACCGATTGCCTTGAAGACGTGGACTTGATGAAAGCCGAGTATAAAGTGATGTGGTGGTCAAGACGCTGATGCGGCCTCAGCTGCCTAAGGCTAGGTTCCTTATATGCCTACGCAAGCAATCGCAGGTGGCCCCACCCAACCCAATCACTCGACCCCTAAAATATGGACTTGGTAAAGATAGCCCCAGGGGTATCGGAATGCGAGGCTGTGTCCCTCAAGTAGACCGCCTCGAGCATCCCTCAACTGCAAGGCCGTATGCACATAACCACCTACACGACCAATGACTTCTCAACGTTTATACAGTATTTCCCCTTCAAGCATTATCCCTGCGCCTAGACCATCCCTCAACAGCACTCCGCAGCGGTATGGCTCATCACGAGCACGAGCCATACCCTGCATTCATACATCTCGTGCACACCCGCGCCCTTTTCGTGGGAGGAACACGAAGCCTTGCTTGGCACTTGCTTGAGCCCTTTATCGCGGTTGAGGCTATGCCTATTTGCGCGATAGAAGAGGTTTGGACCATAATAGTACTTGATGGTGGGTTGTCTGCCCTGTCTGCACTGTCTGACGTCGACGATAATCCTCTATGAGAGAAAATGCCGCTTCATGTGCGCCTCGCGCGGTATTCACCTTACCTTTCGATTTAGGCTCCGATCCTTTGCCTTAATTTCTCTGTTCCTCTTTTGCGATTGTACCACAGCCGTTTAGTCTATACAACGGCAGTCGACAGGTTGGAAGCCTGCGTGTACCCCTTGTAGCCTAAGCAGCCATCATCGTCACGCTCGTCACTTTCTAGCAAGATGACTGGCTATCTTCTTCACCTCTTCGAAAAATCGTCGTCGTAGCGATGACTCCAACACCATTTGTAAGCTTGTCGTCGTAATAAGGGCGGAGGTACCATAGGCAGTGTGACGCGGCGGTGGTGTTCGCGTGTGTTGGAAGACGAATGCGGGGAGATCGGCACTACTTTCCCTTTTGGGCGAGGTTCAAGAAGAGTCATGGTTGCCTCCGTATTTTGCTAACGATCTTGCAACACCAGAACCGAGGGTATGTGCGGGATAGGAGGGCCGAAGATGCAGTGAGCTGTTGGTGTTTCTTGAGTCATGCGGCGGTGCACAGTCGCACTTGCGGTTGCTAGTCGTCAATATTCATCGTTCTATCCTACAAATTTAACAGCTTACTAGAGGACTCATCCATGTTCCCAGCTATGACTGTCTCATGCAGCTTGCGTGCATGGTATCTACAACAAAAAAGAATGGGAAGAAATCAAAAGGAAGAAGAATCCTCTAATTGTCCCGGTCGTAAAAAGAAGCAGGCCATACCCGCCCGTGGAACTATCCAACGAGGTGCAAACGGTACAACCCGCAAGGGAGCATCCCGAACACAGCAGAAAACCAGAAAGAAGTAACGAACGCTGGTGTACCAGAGAAGCTGGAACAAGTACCGTATACTGTACGATAAGCGACAAATGTCCGTCCCGCCCTACGATGCTGTGGATAGCGCCCAAACCCTATAATGCTCGCTCATACCCAACGCTTGGTGAACATATCGTACAAATTCCTTCTATCCGAAATCGATCATTACGGCCGTTAATGGGAACCCGAACCGGGTATGCGAGCTCAGCTTTCGCTTTGCTGCTTCTTTTGAGCCATCACCCAGCGCATCTTGTCTCTCGTCTGCTCCATTTCCGAGACCAGAGCGGTCGCTTGGTTCTCTTTCGCCGGGAGAGTCAGTCGCAGGCGCTCTGCTTCCTTCACCATGTCGTCCACCTCTTTGCGCTGCTCCTGCTTGTACTGGCCCATCATGTCGACCATCTTGCTCTCGGATCGCTTTGTGCGTGACAGCTCGTGCTGGAGTTGGTCGCTTATGATGGCGTGTCGTTTGATCTTATCCGCGTCCTCGTACCGCTGCCTCCGAAGATCGTTCAGCTCGTCGTTGATGTGCTTCAGCTTCTTTTCGTACGTGTCGGTGATGCGCTTGTACCCGTCTCTTGCGGCATCGGCGTTTGTCTCGGCGAGGTGCTTCTGCTCGTACGCGGCTGCGAGTTGACGCTGCGTCTCGGACCTCGTGTCTCCCAGCATCTTCAGCGCCTCCTCGGCCCTCTGCTCGGCCACCTTTCGTCTCTTAGACTCTTGCTCCAGCTGCGCTTTGTACTCCTCCAGCTTCCTGTCCTTTCGCTCCAGAGCCCTCTCGTTTGTGTCGACAAGGAGTTGTAGATGCTGATGCTCGGCTCGCGAGTCCTCGGCCCGCGACCGAGCTGCTGTGACACGCTTTGCTTCGTCCTCGCGGGCAAGTTTCTCGGCTTTAAGCTCCCTCTTAAGTTTCTCGTTTTCCGATGTTATCTTGTCGATGTATTGAGAGGTCTTGGATTGCGCCGTGGCTTGCGAGTTGGCGCGGTTCCATGATGGAGGCATAGGATTCGGATCGGAGGCCATGGCTAGACTGTCGATGGCCAGCGGACCGGATACGTTGCGAGGAGAGGTAAGCATGGGCATGACAGTCCCGCCCGTCGAATCCGTCCGAGTGGAAGTCGGCGTGTTTGGTGTGTTGTCGCTCCTGGCAGCGCTCCTCACATTCTCGTCGGAGCTTCTAAGATGGAGCTCTGGTGGTAGCGGTGCTGCAGGTGTCGGGCGCGTGTTAGCATAAGAATTGGTTGGTGTATAGTGCGAGGTGGGAAGTAGAAGTGGGCATGCAAAGTGCGGTGAGTAGCGTCTATGCGTGCGCGGATAAAGGAAGGATGATGATGGCCCACAGGGTTTTGTTTTGGGCAGGGGCCTTCGAGGACATGGGTGGCAGGCCAGCTTACCCGTTTTGGAACCCTGGCGCAGGTTTAGCTCCCGGTGCTTGCCTAGCGACTGCGACAGGGCGCGCCGCTTGTCTGACCCTGTGCGGCGTGGGCTCCAGCGCGCGAGCATCATGAGACTCTATGGATCTTGGGAACGGCCAGTGGTCACTATGTCGAGCGTTAGCAGTGTCCTGCAGAGCAAAGGAAAGCAGTGAGGGGGAACTCTCTGCTCTTGAAAGATGTCTGGCACCCGATCTGCCTCCAATCACTGACCAATCAGCGCGTGAGCACCGGTCATACGCTAGGCCGCTTGCGTGGCCATCTGATGTCCGTCACCCGCTAAACCGCACCCTGCGTCGGCTATTCTAGCCCGGCCAGGAACAACCTTGAAGTGTCGAGACGAAACCAGGGCAACGCCCGCAGGCCGTTGACAGTGACGTTTGCGCTCAACCATCTCAACCCGCCTTTCATCACTCATCGCAACCACGGTCCCACTTCTTCTCGACTTCATTCTCCATCTACCAAAAACAGGCCCCCTGCGCAGCCCTCCACCTGCAAACGGCTGTGGCTTATCTGAAACGCCAACATAGAGTTTCAGCTATCGATAGTACGCGCGCGTCTTTCATGGCACTGGCTGCACCCCAGGAATGCAGTCAATATGCGTTGTGCAAACCCAAATAGGGGGAAGGAGTGCATGATGGGAAACTTCAAAGTTTCATGCCAATTCTGGATTCAGGTGGATACTGGGCCTGGATGCCCCTTGGAGTGAGAGTGGCCCCAATTGGGCGCAGTGCAGATGAGGAAAGGAGTGTTTCGCGGACAATGCGGTACGGCTAGGGCTGATCGGTAGGTTTTGGTTGCTCCCGTTTCCCGTTGTGGGGATAGCCGGACGTGGGATAGGGGTTGAGTGTCTCGGGCGCACCTGGACAACGACTTCCCAACGACGCAGAATAGCCTTCTCCCTAAGCGATCCAATCGGTAACTGCGGACCATGGAGAGGGCGTCTTGTTAGACAGTAGTAGAGTCTTGAATGATGCTCGAATTCACCCGCTCAGGACCCTGGTGGCTTTTCCCCTTTCCACTGCGCGTGTGTGTGCGAGTTTGAGGGAGGGTCACCCGTACCACCACGGAGATAAGATCTAGCCGCAAGACACATTGATCGTCAAAGATTACAATCCCAAAGTCCTTGATCAAGTGCCTTCTCAATTCCCCATCAATTCCACCTCCACACCACCCCTTAGCCTCTCCCTCTCCCTCTTCTCCAGACACCCTCTCAACTGCGCAATACTTCCCGTCCCCCTCTTCGGTATCCTCCAGTGCACACCAGACCCGGCACTCACCACCTCCTCTAGTCCATCCGTATGCACATAATACTCCCGATCGATCCTTAAGTAAGACGCAGACCGGAAGCACTGAAACAACCCAGGCGCTTCTTGTATGAGTTGGAGCTGCATAGGATATCGTTTCTGGACGTTGCGGATGGGAGCGAAGGGAATGAAGTTGTTGTATTCGTCGCCTGGGGAGGAGAGGTCGTCGTGCTTGGTTGTGATCTGAGAACGTGTTAGGGCCACCGTTCGGAGATATCCTGCAGGGCATTTATGTATACCGTCGCGACTCGCCAACAGTTTGTTTGACCGGGCTTGCGACCGAGTACTAGCACCATGTGGCCGCTTGCTGCCTTAGTGATATCTGTGTCGATGCCGCGGTCTTTGCAGTCTGCGGCGGAAGGAACTTTGTAGACGCCACCTTCGACGATATAGCGAGTTCGGCTTTTTGGAGACATGGTTTTGAGAAGACCAACTAAGCCGAGTTAAGGCGAGGGGTCTATTTCGCTCGTGTTATACCGAGCTGGAGTCTACACGAGGCCGCAGGTAAGGAACGTGGCTGAGCTGCGGCATGGTTGAGGCTTGTGCCATGCATGACCTATACCCTTGCGGCACGTCGAGCTCCGCCGGCTAGGCTTCAGCATGATCGTCAATCCGACAGGTCGAAATTGGGCTGGGAAAACAACCAGATTGCTCCTTTCCTCTGTCCTCCAGATAGCACCTCACTCCCACATCATCCACATCGATCCCCCAGCAACCGCAAAAAAGACACTCCAAGACGGATCCCCTCTCGCTGGACTAGCCGCACTCAGTCCCGACCGACTCGTAGCGGTCGCCGAAGCACTGCTAGTCAGTGTCGCTGTAGCCGTATACGCCACACTCTGTGACGTGCCAGTGTCGATGATAAGCGCCGCAGGCATCGGATCGCCATCATCAATATCGCTTACTTCAAAGTCAATCGACTTCTTTCCGCCTTCATCAGGCACAGGCTCATTCTCAGACGTGTAATACTGATCTCCGTCGCTATCAAGGACTGTGATGCCAGTGACACCGCCTTCGAATGACGCATCAACACGGTAATTCCCGTTGCGGAGGTCGTCAAATGGAACGTAAATGAAGCTGCTGGCATTCGCGATCTCGCGAAGCTCATTTCCAGAGGCGGTAAAGCTGGTGGTGTTCGACACCGTGTTGTCTTGTCGTGCCCGAAGAGGTAGGACGGAGTCGTAGTCACGCTTTTGGAGCCCACTGCACCCACCTTGCATCCGAACGACAAAGTTGCTACCTTTCGTAGGTTTGCATTTGTCCACGAATTCCTTGAGACGCTTTCCTTGCTCGCCACTATTTTGCGCCGCAGGGATGCAAGTACGAAACGCGCCGGATCCGCCTTCAGTTGACATTGCTGGAACGTGTCAGCTACCGGTCAAGCTGCTGGTTTGCTAATATCACCTGGTGGGTACTCGTCGCATTCGAGGCGCTCAGGGTCAGTGAAGACGCGTTTCTGCTCCGCGCAGAAGCCGGCACACTTCGCATCCCGTCTTCGCTTCTTCTTTGCGCTCGATCCATCCCCGGCGTATGTCAGGACATCCCAATCCTTGCTGTTGCCTGTGCTGCGTACGCTGCCAGTGTTCTTAATGCCTGAATACGTCAGCCTTTGATAAACTCCAGAACGAGGCACCACCCACCCGAGCACATGCTAATGTAAAGCTGATCGGTACGACCTGAGATGTTCGGAATCTCGACGACCGGTAGCCATTTTCCCTTCCAGCACTCATAGTTGCAGTCAGGATGCTGGGTTTGCCGTTTCTGAACAGGACATTCGTCCGAACTAGGGGTTGGCGATGCCGCAGCCGAGGTTCTCGTTCGCGTTCGGGTGGACGTTGAGGTGGATGTACTTGTGCTTGAGGTTTGACGTTGACACAGCCCAGCCGAACCACATGAGGTTCCGGAGGGACAGCCTGTTCAGCGTAAGTACTCGAAACGCGCTTGATTCTGCGAAGCTCACAAGTGCCCGGGCAGGAGATCTCGTCCGACGCGCAACAGCTGTTTCCACCATTGGTATTGCAGGTATACTAAGAATTGGGGTACAAAGTCAGCAAAACCCATCGCGAGGTGTGTCAGTGGGTATTGTCTGAGACTGGCGGCCCCGCTGTCTTGATTTTACGACGCAATCTGGACTCCCGAGTTACGTACCCCAGATGGGCACACGGTATCGCCGCAGCATACAGAACCGGCTTCTGCGCAAGCCGAACCTCCACACGTTTCCGCTGTGGTGGGACAACATCCATCCCGGGGTGTTGTGATGCAGTTCGAGCCGGTCTCACAGCATTTGAGCCCAGTTCCACACTAGAATTGCGTAGCTATGTCAGCAGTTTCTCGTCAAGATTCGAGCCTTCAAAGTGCCTGAAGGCAATCTGCCGGGTGAAGAGAGAGAAGGAATTGCGTACACATTTGGTGCCTGACGGGCAACACGTCGTGGAGGAGCAGATGACCGGATACGGACAGGTAGATTGCCTTCGATCCAGGCCCATGCCGACAAAGTTAAGTGGATTCAAAGTTCTGCCCTCAATGAGAGCGGATCCATCGTCCGTATTGAAAAGTAGGCTTCCGGCCCTAGGGCCGCGGCTGCCTTTGAAGGTCTCTATACCATCGTCAGCCAAAACTAACGACCCAATAACGAAGCACGCCAAAGGCAGTAATCGCCGCATTTCGACGATCTACGATGTCGCGAAATTGACGGGGAGAAAGCCTCGCACGAATATCGAGGGGCCACATCCTGATATATCGCAGGCGGGAGAGCACGCCTAGGCTGCTATTTAGTTTTCGTGTTCCTCGTATTCATCGACGGCTTATCATGTCGACCTTGCTTTCATGTTCTAGTACCGAGCCGCGGAAGCGGAAGCCAGCCTCGCTCAGCTGCCAAGAAAATACGAGGCGGTAACTAGTGTGGTACCAGTGGCTTGCCTTGGCTTTGCAAAGCGGTCGAAGAATATGATGTCGTCTTGTGAGTGCACTCGAGGATTCTTTGGTGCTAGACAATACGGGGAAAGATGGAGATGGTTAGGTCTTGGACAGAAGTCAGGGTTCACAAGCTTATGCGAGAAGTGCTCGTAGAGAGCATCTTACAAGCCTTGGCTATCCTCAATCTTGTTCAGATGCCTTGTGGAGGAGCACGACGGCAAAAGAGTGCCAGGGAAGATCCGTAAACAATGCCGCAAAGGGGAGGTGGAAATGGAAATTCGCCAATGAAAGGAGGCTCGCGTCGTCAGGCTACCTCTTCCAACGTTGATCGAGTTACCATACTTTGCAAGCTTCCCCAGGCATCCGGGCACCCAGGGAGTTTGGCCACGCACGTGTTGCGCCACCAGTACGGGGGGGGGGCCTCGTC
>Ga0247733_1000227_pt1 | contig 58358 bp, 54 predicted proteins | sample UWRJL043104R2_FD_180932 | JGI IMG/M metagenome (GOLD analysis project Ga0247733, IMG submission 180932) | Plant litter microbial communities from Arlington Agricultural Research Station in Wisconsin, United States - UWRJ-L043-104R-2 | ecosystem: Environmental > Terrestrial > Plant litter >...
ATAGTCGGATTTAAGAATTTTCTAATTAGGTTAGCGCGTCTTCGCGCTTAAATTAACTATAAATCTACCTTTTAGTAATAATATCTTAATAACCACTACTTCTCTCGTAAAAGCGAGAAGAGCGTTTAAATGCCACGACTATATAGTATATTATTATCTACTTATATACTAATTTTATTTTCTAACCTTAACCTCATTTTCCCTCTTTAACGCTAGACTAATATATTAGCTTATAGTAAATATTATATCGCGATTAGTATATATTAATTATAATTTTAATCTTAAGTTTAGATCTAAATCGACTTTTATCTTAATTTAATTTTAATCTTAAGTTTAGATCTAAATCGACTTTTATCTTAATTTAATTTTAAATCTTAAGTTTAGATCTAAATCAACTTTTATTTTAATCTAATTTTAATCTTAAGTTAAGATCTAAATTGACTTTTATCTTAATTTAATTTTAATCTTAAGTTAAGATCTAAATTAATTTCTTATACTAACTAAAATCCTTATTAACCCTAGATCTCTAAAATTAAAAAAAATTCGAGATATACCTAAAAACTCTTATAATAATAGTAATTTCTATTATATTTTTTTAAAGCTAGTCTATTTTAAGTTAGTTTCGTCTTATCTAGGTCTAGACTATAACACTAGTTCTAATTAGTTAATATGGTCCTTAGCGTATATAGGCCATTTTAGAAACTATATCAAGTCGATATAGTCCAATCTATAGATATTAGATCTCTAAAATTAATAAAAATTTAAGATATGCCTAAAAACTCTTATAATAATAGTAATTTCTATTATATTTTTTTAAAGCTAGTCTATTTTAAGTTAGTTTCGTCTTATCTAGGTCTAGACTATAACACTAGTTCTAATTAGTTAATATGGTCCTTGGCGTGTACGGGCCATTTTAGAAACTATATCGAGTTAATATAGTCCAACCTATAGGTATTAGGTATGGCTAATTCTAATATAGCTCTAGTATAGATAAGTTTTACCGTATAGTAAACTTATAATTAATAGGAAAATAAGTATACTATATATAGTAGGATCTTAATAGCTAGGTTAGATAGTTAGTGGGTTAATAATCGACGGATTTTCTCTAAGTCCCACCGACCGCCCGCCTTACCCTAACCATTTCTCCCCTTTACTGGTTTACGCGTGCAGAGGTATAGAAAGTTAATAGGGCTCGTAACTTATTTATAAAACACGTTACTCTGCGATGTATACTACGGCTCTTTACTTCGGTAGATTTATGACCTTTCCATCCGACAAATATTGAGTGTGATATCCTACAGAGAGCAAAGCCTTGGAGGTATCAACCCAATCCTCTTGATCCTGGACGGCTTCGATCCATTCTGGGTCGGTCATGACGTTTTCAATCGTCTGTGCGCTGGGCAGCGTGTATTCGATGAAGCAATCGTAGTCGGCGACTTGCCATGTAGGGTGGAGAAAGACCATTTTCTCTCTGAAAGAGTCATTGACGGTGGCTGGTGTTTCAAACTATACATAAGGAGTTAATATGATGAGCTGCCAAATTCTCCAGTCATACGAAAAACTAACAAGTGCGTATCCAGTGATCCCGTGCTTCTCAAAGACTGGAATGGCCTTCGGCAGGTGCACCTCGACCAACCACTTCATGAAACTCTCATGGGTGGTTTCTGCTTTGCGATAATGGGTAAGAGTGAATCTCATTGGTTGGTGCTCTTGCTGCTTGGTAATTTCGGCCATTTTTTCCAGGTTCAAGATGTTGCGAAGCATGTAGAGAGACAACTGATGATCGAGGGGGGGAGAAGGGATAGTGATGGGAGCCTATTTCTACAAGAAGGCAACTGTGCGGCGCATGCGGCGTATGCGGCGCGATCGGGATTCCCGGCCAACCACGTCACTCTCGTATCTGTGGCACGGTGCACCCCGCTCATAAGTCGAGCAAGTGATGGTACTCGCACCTCAATTTTTCCATTAGACGCCCGGGACGACGATACTAGGAATTGAAAATATGAATATCTCGGGAGTCGGCAAAAGCTATTGTATACTCGGTGATGAGTCTTCTTAGTCACCGTCTCAATCGCTAACTAGATCATCAACGTCTTAAATCCATGCAGTTTAATGCCAATAGCAGAAATCCCGTAGTTCTTGGGATTAACACTGTGCTTTCTTTCCCAATCTTGATATCCCGGAAATGGGAAGATCCAAAATTCACAGGATTTACGTTGGTTCTATTTAGACAGTGATAGGTAAAATTTCATTAATGTTACCCAAAAGAGACCTGTGAGGCGTTAGGCTATGAAAGGGTGAATTTCACCGTTTTATGCTAGTGTAATTATACTAACTTCTTGGTTCTAATATAGGTCATTAAGAGGGTGCAGCTAGAATCGCAAGTCTCCTTAAAGCCTCCAAGGCGGTGCACCATGGACTGACACCACCAGATATTCAATTTAGCTAGTCTAATCTAGCCATAGAGCCGTACTATAGGCATTTGGAAGTGCCAACTAGTCTAATATCGTGGTCCAAGCTACCCGATGGAGCTCCCACAAGGGCGATTATTAACAGTTTCGGCTTCGGTGGTAATTGTTGCTTAAGATGCAAATTTAACAACCCGAGATAAATGATACTTAGCTTAGGTAGACGACTAGAGAATTAAATTAACGTCGTGGGAAAATGCTAGTCTATCGTATATGTAGAGAAATGAATCTAACTTATTACAAATCTGTCAGTACCTAATGACTTCAGTGATGAAACATTAGGGTGGAGTGCTTAACCTCTACTCAAGAGGAAGCCCTTTATAGCCTCGGCCCGCGAGGGACGGTTGTTCCAATAATTCATACATCAGCTAAGCAAAGTGTTTTATAAGGCATCTTCTAAGCAGCATTTCAATCTTAACATCCAAGTATTTAGGATTGTAGCAATGAAGAGTCTCCGCTCTACAAAGTTTTACTAAATTGAGGTAAGTTGTTGTGATAAGGATTAATGTGCTAGCAAAAATGCAGGGTGGTTTTGCTGAGCTAATGTTGCATGAATTAACGTCATTGCGACTGGTGCCCTCATAACGCGGGCGCCCTTTGGGCTGGGTCGTAACAATAGCTACAGTTGCACTGCAGTCACTGCCAAGGCAACACAGCAGTAATTCAATAGTTCGATGCAGGGCGCATGCAATATGGATCGAAATTAAGAAGCGATCCACTGTATTTGCGCTGCAATAAATACCAATCATACATTGACACATATTGTGCGTTCCTTTGTTTCGCAAAAGTTCGTTACTTCTTGATTATCTTCAACTTCATCTTCAACTTTATCTTCAAACACTTCACAGCGCGACTGTAGACCTTGCTAGGCCTTATCCGTTATCTTTGCCTTCAATTGTGGGGTACACATCCGTGTCCGACCAAATGGCCACCCTCAACACCCTGAAGAGGGCCCTTAGGCAGAAAGTTAATGAATCGGCACCATCCGCGAAGCAGCCGTTGTCAGATGCACAATACAGTGCCGGCTTCGATATCGTAGGAGGGAGTTCAGGGGGTGGAACGTACCAAGATTTCATCATTCCTCAACTATCTCAACTGCTGGCCCCTCTCCTCTACTCGCGTGTCTATATCTCAGTTCTAGAGATTGGACCTGGCCCGAGGACCCTGCTTGGATACCTTCCTGACGCTCTAAGACGAAAGGTGAGGAAATACACTGCATTCGAGCCTAATGGCTTGCTTGCTACGAGGTTGAAAGAAAGTCTTTGCTCTTTTTCCGAAACTGAGTCCTCGCTGCCCTGTCTGGACAATCCGCCCGAAATCCATCGAATTCCATTCACACTGCACGGCGACTTGACGAGGGGCACCCATACGAGAGACGATGACCAGAAGTTCCACCTCATCCTGTTTTGCCACAGCATGTATGGGATGAAACCGAAAACCAAGTACGTCGAACGAGCGCTGGAAATGCTTGATGACCAAAAACGCGCAATGGTAGCAATTTTTCATCGCTACGGCTCTCTGTACCTTGACGGCTTAACGTGCCAGCGAACAGCTTCCTTCCCTACCGGAATTGTTCGTGTGGCTGATGATGACGAGGCTCTGGGGTGCTTTGCTGCTTTCATAGCGGGATTCGTCTTGGAAGATAAGAACCTTGACAAGGCTGTCCGATCGGAGTGGCGTAAAGTATGCCGTGCCTTGGGCCGTCGCGACGAATCCCACCCCGGAGACCTTTTTTTCAGCTCGCCCAACGTCATGATGGCATTTACCCAACACGCGACTACGTTGGCGGAATTGACGCTGAAAGTACCATTGAGGCACGAGGTTCGAACGGTCAAGAATCGGGAAGCTCGCCTCCAATGTCCCGCCTCCATAATCAGGCCTACAACAATTCGGGACGTCCAGAAGTGTGTCCAATGGGCTCTAGAACATGGGTTCAGCCTAACCGTCATCAGTGGAGGCCATACTGGCCACTGTCTCAGGGACAACGTCGTCGCGATCGACATGGGCGCCTTTGATCAAGTCCATATACTTACTACGGGGGAAGATGGAGCAGATTGTACTCTTGGTTCCGGTTCGTTGGTGGTCGCCGAAGCCGGCTGCAAGACGGGGGATATTATCAGCAAGACCATGGCAACGGACACGACAGTACCCTTGGGGTCCTGCCCCAGCGTAGGTGCGGGTTTGTGGTTACAAGGCGGCATCGGGCATCTGGCTAGGTTGCGCGGGCTCGCAAGCGACGCCATTGTCGGTGCCGTGATGGTTAGCGTCAAATCTAGCGAGGTCCTCTGCATCGGCCGTGTACCAGGCCAATACAGGCCAGCCAAAGCTATATGCCCCAAGAACGAACACGATCTGTTATGGGCGATAAAAGGCGCCGGGACAAACTTCGGCATCGTCATCAGCGTGACGTTCGAGGCTTACCCGGCTCCGAGTTACTCGGTTCGAAAAAAGGTTCTCCCTTTGAGTGACAGCCTCCACGCACGGCAAAGACTCAGATACTTTGATAACTGTGTCGCCCAAAAGCTCCCCCGGAACTGTTCTGCGGACGTATTTCTGTATTGGGACCTCGACCAGCTGCAGCTTGGCGTGACTTTGTTTGAAGCCTCCACTTCCACGACTGCACTAGCCTCTGGAACTCTCACGACCATGCCCATAAATGAACTTTGGGGACCGGAAGACCATTGCAAGGTTGTGAACAGTGTCGGCTTATTCGAGATGGAGATGTACTTGTCCGAGATGCACGGTGGGCACAGCGGCGGCAAGACCTCCTCATTCAAACGATGTCTTTTCTTGAAGCACATCGGAGATCAGAAGATCGCCGACCGCTTGATAGCGGCCATTTGTACTCGTCCAACGCCGCTCTGCTATCTCCATTTGATCCATGGCGGCGGAGCGGTCGGCGACACCGCACGTGAGGTCACCGCTTTCGGCTGTCGAGACTGGGAGTTTGCCTGTGTGATCACCGGTGTCTGGTCCCGCAACCAAGATGATACCAAGGTGGCACAAGAAACTGTGCGGTGGGTCTACAAGATTATTGAAGACTTGTTGCCCTTGAGCTGCGGAGCGTACGGCGCCGACCTCGGGCCGGACCCAAGAGACGCCGCACTGGCAATCAAAGCTTTCGGACCGAATCTGCCACGCTTAAGCCGACTTAAATACAGCATCGACCCGCGCAACGTACTAGCGTACGCTTGCCCGCTCCCGAAAATACCGATGAAACCGGAGCTGATCATCCTTGTTACGGGCGAAAGTGGCGCCGGCAAAGACTATTGTGCCAACGTCTGGGTGTCAGTGTTCAATGAATATGCCCACAAAAGGCTCACAGCGCGGGCAGTCAGCATTAGCGACAAAACCAAGCGAGAATATGCGGAGGCGACCGGTGCCGATCTGAACCGCATACTTGGAGACCGGGCCTACAAGGAGGAACACAGGCCGAAATTAACGATATTTTTCGAGGACCAGGTGCGGAAACGACCTCAGCTGCCAGAGGAACATTTTCTGAGTATGGTGTACTCCGCCGTAGATGTAGATGTACTGTTTATCACCGGTATAAGAGACGAGGCGCCGGTCGCAGCTTTCTCGCATCTAGTACCAGACAGCAGGCTCCTCCAAGTTCACATCCAAGCTTCCAAACAGACGCGACAGACCCGTCGGGAGTTGTCTGGTTGTGACGATGATGGCGGCGAGAACAGCGAGTCAAATAGGATCGGCTATGACTACTACCCCAGTCTAGTCTTCGACAATGAGGCGACCGAGACCGAGACAGCAAGAAGATTTGCTGAAAAGTACCTACTTCCCTTCTTTCACGAGGATCTGCAGCGGCTGGCCATTATGGTTCACCGAGTGCCCGACTTCCCACGCCCAGGTGTTGAGTTCCGCCACGTGCTCGCCATCTCCCAGCAGTCGGGTGGACTGAAGCTGTGCTCCTCTTTGTTGGAAACCCATTTCTCCGGTGACTGGGCTAAAGTTGATGCGATAGTGTCCTGTGAGGCTGGCAGCTTCCTATTTGCGTCGTCGTTGGCCTTGCGAGTCGGAGCGCCCCTATCGCTGATCCGCGAAGCCGGCAAACTTCCCCCACCCACTGTTTCCGTCACCAAGCCCTGTTCAAACATATCGACCTTGAGGTCTAACGACTCGAAAGAAAAGCGGATCGAGATGGAGTGTGACATGGTTTGCAAGGGTTCGTCAGTAGTGGTGGTGGACGATGTACTTTCTACAGGGAGGACACTTTGTGCAGTGCTGAAGCTATTAATTGAGGCTGAAGTCAGTACTAGAAACATCAGTGTATTGGTTGTGGCTGAGTTTCCATTTCACCGAGGACGGGAACTGCTGCGTAACTGTGGTTTTGGTGGAATACATATTCGAAGCCTTTTGGTATTTGGAGGCAGTTAGGGGAGAAAAGAAAGAAGGGATGTGGGATTTAAGGTCTCATGATAATGATAACATACGACGTGTAATCCGGTCCTCAGTGTCTGTTGGTTTTGGCTAGCCGCAGATGAACAAACTACCCTGGCATCTTTCTTGCATCTACTCCCAGCAACTGTCCGGCTCGTAAACCACTGCATGACATTAAAAACACGCCCCCTATTTTCGATTGATGAGATTCCAGAACTCCTCTCGATCCTTAACGTTTGACTGCATGCAGCCTTGCATACAGCTTGTTGTAGTGGTTGCGTTAGTCTGCTGGACTCCACGCATCACCATACAGAGATGGCTAGATTCCACAACAACAGCGACACCTTTCGGCTGGAGTATTTCAGAAAGGGCGGTAGCCACTTGCTTTGTGAGCCGTTCTTGCACCTGAAGCCGGCGGGAGAACATCTCAGCAATCCTAGCGAGCTTAGATAGCCCGATCACTCGCTGATTGGGGACGTAGCCGATGTGCATCTATCTGAACGTTAGCCCTCTACCGCAAACGTGGGGGATCTAGTTGCATACCTTTCCAGTGAAGGGTACGAGGTGGTGCTCGCAGAGTGAAAATATTTCGATATCCTTCACGATTACGAACTCTTCGTGGTTTTCGTGAAATACAGCGCTGTTCACGATCTCTTGCAGGTTCTCTTCGTACCCTTTCGTAAAGAAGAGAAAGGCTTTTGCGTAGCGACTGGGAGTATTCTGCAAGCCCTCGCGGTCTGGATCTTCGCCAACACACTCGAGTATTGTCCTCACGGCACTGGATAACTTCGCCAGCCGCTCTTCCTTCTCTTGCTCTGTCGCTCCCTTTCTCTTACTTGTTCCTTTGCCTGGGACTCGTCAGCCAAACTACGTGTATACAGGCACGCTACATACCAGGCCAGCTCAAACCGTCTAAGCCAATGGCGAGGAAACGTGTGTATGGAGATTGAGCTTGGCTCAGGGCCAATGTAGTTTTTGGGCAATGATCTCGATTGTCACCATCGAGGTCGATCTCGCTGTGGATTGCGTTGCACTTTTTGCACTGGTTCAGGACGTTCATGTTTGCAGTGACAAGAATATGGAGAATCTGATTCTTTCACAACCTGATCTTCCTCTCTACTTATAGTTCTCGTGCTCTGCAGCAGTGTTGGTGACGGCATGCCAAAAGCCGTTTAGTTGGATAACCTGCGCCGAAGTATGGCAGGTTTTACGGTCAAACCAGTGCGGGGACGGATTGATGTAACCCTCCTCCAGATTTGCTCCGTATTCTGCGTCTGGTATTCTTCCGTGCTACCTCTCTATTTCTTGTCCTTAGTGCTGGGCTGAGAAAGCGAGGTCTGGACTGTGAAAAGTGCAGTAGCAGTGACGATCCTTAGGGTGGAAATGTGAATGGTAGTGCAATTGTTTTCTTGGGTCCGTGAGGTAAGCTAGTAGGCCCCAAATTTCAAGCCCATAGGTCTCCGCCCAAGGCTGTTATACTTTCGCAGGCATGAGGTGCCGACTCCGCACGTCCAACTTCCTTTGAAGATAATAGCCTCTCTACTACCTACAATTACATAGACCATGCTTTATTATCCAATAAGACCATAGTATCTAGTACCATCGCATCTGAGATCAAGTGCAGCGATCGCTGTTTTATTTCAAATAAACAATATGGGAGTGAAGGACAGTAGTTTTCAACGGTGCAAGCACTCCTCCCCTCCCTCTCAAGATGTCTGTCACATGCCAATCTTTGAGTAATTACAGCTTCTGTGTCATCACGCTACCTACCACTTTCTCCTTAACTTCAGGCGCCGCAACTCGTTGGTCGGATCCACCCAAGCTCCATTTCAGAGCGTAATCGAATCGTTGGAAACCGCATCCACAACGTCCTGATGGAGCGATGGATACATGAAAGTCGTCGTCTGTCCAATGGACATGAAGGATCTCTTTTTCGCCATGTCGATATGCAACGACTGTGTCCTGAGTAGTAGCAGCACAACCTAGTTGGACGGCTCCAGTGCTGTTGTTGGTTATGCCGAGAGAAGTATTCACGTGTTCAGTTATTAGGAGCACCAACCTCAACCACTAGTTTGTAAAAGACAGAGATTTGAAAGATGTGCTGGTGGGGATCAGTGGTGGCGCATTATTACTAGTTACATCTGTTGTTTCATTTGCCCAAGAACATTGTACACACGATTGATCAAACCGTGTCAGACCAACCTCCACTCCGCTGGTAAGTCCCCGCCCGAACTCAACATAACGCTATGGCGAACGTATGATGCAGTAATGTTACGCTAGAGATCTCTGGTAAGCGTTATAAACGTCGGTTAAGAAGAGTAGAACACACTTCCGCCATGAACTTCGGCAGTGAAACGTTCACAAGTACGTGAATGAGACAATCCTGGGATGACTTTGATCATTGGCAGATCTGAAACCTTAAGCCACTGTTGGATACATGCGTTTCTCGATGAGCACGTTTGGTGTCACAAAGTGGGGATGATTAACGTCTTGGCCAATGATCGGGCCATACAAAACGTACCTTAAGTTGCTTTCCCAATGATTTTGATCTGGAAAGCCTGCGAAGAAATAAACAACAAGATCTTGATGCATTAATGCAGCTCGATTCTAGCGCCAGTGCTAGTTTCTTAGTTGCGACAAGCTGCATCGGCGGCAGTCAAGCAACGCAAGTCGTACAGAGTCTTGCTTGGGCGAATGATGCAAGGGCCCTTCATCATCCTTACGCCTAACGCGTTCCGACGCTATGCTCCTTCAAGTGATTTCCATCTGTCAGAGGTAGCAAAGATCTGTTTGGGGTTTGGTTCAAGATCTTGCATTTCATGTGTGCTACAGTCCGTACAATGCTTGAAGAATGTACCCTGACGTGCGCTAATCGGTGGAATGCAACGTACTCTTCTTATAAATCAAAAGCATTGACAAAGAATTGCAATAGTCCTCTACTCGTAACCATCGGTTGTTCTCCTGTCTTTTGTGATAACGCTATTCGATATATTATGTCATGGCATCCGAATTCGTCGAGAAAAAATTGAACTACCGATTCAAAAGCCCTGATCTCCTCGACATGGCTCTGAAGGCGCCTCATAGCAGCGAGAGAGACGGGGTATCCGAGGATGGCAATAGGAGATTAGTCAAGATTGGATTGCACGCTGTGGATGTTGTGGCGGCACTTGTGGCGGCACAAGCTGGTGCAATTATGGATAATGCCACGTGGGGTATTTTTTCCTCCCTCGTCACTCGTTCGAGATACTGAATGTAATAGTGAGCTGTTTATTTCGACAGAGAAAGAGCCGTCAGGCAGTCTCGAAAAGGCTTGGGCTTGCCCCGTTCGTTGTCCAAAGTCCTCGACAGCAAGGCACAGAGCCTTCTCCGAGGGTACTATCCAACGCTTTGATGGCAATTATCGGCGCAGTCTGGCTTGATGCCGAGCGAAAGAACGAAAGTGTCTTAGTTGCTCGGGTACAGATCCTGGAGATTCTTAGCCAGATTAAAAAAGTCGTCGCAGATACAGGAGAGCATTCCCTTCAAACAACTAGGGAAGAACTTTCCCCAGTCACCATTGATGAAGACGGTGAGAACCATATTGCTACCACCAACGGATCGCTGAGCAGCCTCACGCCAAACGACCAGGAAACTGATCCCATAGGTCCTTTCGCGGACTACTGGTCCACGGAAATTGAATTCGTGGCTCCTCTAGAGGAGGAAACTGATGGAATCCAAGGCACGGAGGTAGACCCTGATCATGGTCTTCCGGTTGGAGGCCAGAGTAGGTTTTTGTACCCCCAGAAAATTGCAGTCCTTGCTAATTCCAGTAAGTCACTTCTCTGCAATCAAACATTGACATATTTCATATGTCTGATCCCTCCGATATGGTGATTTCGTGGCAAGTTGGAGAAGCTGAGCATTCAGGACAGAGTCTTCAATGGGAAGACGGTCAATCTCTCGGTCGCTATGGCACATCTTCTGTTGCGACTACACCGTACAGCGAAGTGGTGCCTACGAAGAAGCGACGGCTGCAAGAAGACGAAGATTTACCCAATGAGAGATCAGTGTACCACCGATTGCTCCAAGAAGAATTAGCGAAGCTAAACTGTAGCCAAAACTCAAGCAACCACGCTTCCGTCGCGCTTCTACAACACCCTCTTGTAGATGCATGGAGCAAAGATCTGACCTTGGCGAACCAGCCCCTGGCGAATCGGATGCAATGGCTATATCTAGTCATGGGGACTTGTCATTCACTCATCGACTTTAAAGCACACCTTCGAGCTGCACGAGACAGAGCGGAATCGCTTAATTTCATCAATTCAACTCTGAGCCCTGAAGAGAAATTTATGGAAATCTGTAAATTGGACGACAAAGAGGCCTTTTGTGTGCTTGCTAGACGGTATCATGCTGTCAAATTGTTCGAGATGGAGCATGCCTTACTCCAACAAGGTCACCACAATATCATAGTCGAAACTCAGGACACGCTTGCAAGGGGACAACGAGCTTCAAGGGGAAATCCAAACATGCGACATGAGGCAGCCTTAACTGACCGGATGCTAAACGTGGTAAAACCGGGCTTGGTGGAAGGTACCCCAGAGCACAAGCGACTTCGGGCAAAGCTTTCACGATTACGGCAACTAGTCAAGAGGTTGCGAGTATGGACTGAACACTATGGGTATGGGATCCTCGCGCTTCTCCCTTGTGGTCCAAGCTATTCAGAACTTGCTCTCACCGACAATATGTTAGTTCTCTACTTCTTCGAAAATGTAATTCTCTAACTCGCTTAGGTTACTAAAATGCCCAGAGCAGTTCTTAAAGACCTTTTCATTCCTTCTACGTGAAAAGCAGGGTCTCTATTTGGAGCGACTCAGCAAAGCCATTGAACCATCCCTTCACGCACTCATAGACGGAAGTTTGACGTTCACAGGACTTTTTCCCCTTGAACAAGTTCGCATAGAGACTCTCCAAAGTTTACCCAAAGGCTCGCTAGAGATTATCGAATGCCTGGAGGGACGCGCACCAAGCCGGCAAACTAGCATGGCCTTCCTATAGATAGTGTAACAGCTCTTTACGATTGACTTGTTTGCACGTAGTAGTTGTCTCCTCAGTAACCATGAATTATGTACGTTATGCAAGTCATAATAGTCCGGACTGAACCTCGACGCATACTTTCTAGTAATAGAACCATTTACTAACATGTAGTATAGCTTCAATTGTGGCTACGGGATTTGGCGAGGTCATAAAGTGCATGTACGCTTGCTCGTCCTAGCGCTTCTCCAATAGAGGCTAAAATAGCCGCCACACTAGCAGCAAGTTCTATCTGAGAGTTGTAGGCCCAAGATGGCCATAGTGAAAAAACCAAAGTAGACAGAAGTGGCAGAAATGCGCAGATAGAAGCTCGGTCTTGCCAGTATAATACGCTATTGGCATCCTTTTTCGTTACGTTTGTCAATTATGGACACATGAGAGGACTCCGCTGCAATTACGCGCAACGTCTGCGTTCCTGAAATGTGCAGTTTCGCTCGGTCCAATAATAATGGACGCTTGTAGCTAACATCTAGAAAAGCATCTTGCACAAGTGGAACCGGTTACTTAGTCGCCACTATTTCAACGCCATCATGTTGCTCTGAATAGTGCGTAATTCGCAATCTAGAGCCTGACCTGAAACAGAACTTTACTAGACCTGCGAAACCAAACTATCTAGAAGCAGTGTAGCGCTAAATGCAAACAGGGATCCAGGCAATGGTGATACCGGTGCCTTGGTTGATCGCGAGGGTTCCGATGCAGCTCGGAACGATTAGACGAGTTGCAGGGCGACACCGTTGCCTCGGAGCGCCTGCTTTTCCTGTTAAGCCTAGTCGGGTTTGAAGGGCTCCCAACAGCTTTCGAAGCCGGTTTTTCGCAAATTCCCGGATATTGTCAGGGCCCACTCCCCCGATTCTGGGGCCAAAACGCCATCCATCCCTCGCTCACCAAATGTACTCTTTGACAAACGCGCTCCTCCGGCAGTGGCATCGAAAGCTTGCTCTACCACGACAGCCTACAGCATCCTGGCACCGCGCCCGCCTGCGAGAAGAACTCTGGGAACGTCGCACCGCCGAAAATTCCCTCCGAAAGCTGAGCGAAACGTCTGACGTTCTCTTTTCCATCAGTCGAGCTCAGCACGATGGTTTTCCGATTCGAGTCCGACCCAAGTTTGCCTCTCGATACGTCCTGATATACGTGTACATGATTACGAAGTACACTTTACGTTGGAAGTTCTACCAGTTAACGGCTCGTCTTTGCGATGTCCCCAACTACTGCGAGGTACGCGAGGTGGTGAATCCAGGCAAGAATCACAAACTTGACGAGGTTGCTATTCGCCACAATATCAACGCAAAGGAATTCAAGCGAGTCAGCCACCAATTGCGACGTGTGTGGCCATTGCTGCCTTAACCGCAAGGCAACAGACACGGCATACCTAGATCCTACAGCGTGGTACTGTTTCAAGTCTCTCCGCTTCGTGTAACGATTGGTGCCTACAGAGGAATTGAGCGTATCCTCCAGCACAAAGAGCCTCAGGCAGGAATATTTACATATATAAAGTCCTGGTTGGGACGAACCGTATAGCTTGTATTGCTCTCCACTTCACTCTAGATTATGCTACTATCAAGACAAGCAAGCCCCTTGCCACTACGACCACGCACCGACCATCATGCCAGGCCGAGCAGCGAAACCTTTAACTGCCTTCGAGGCACAACCTCCTCAAATCAAAAAGCCCGTAGTTATCGGCATCTACGGAATCCCAGGATGTGGAAAGACTTTCCTTCTGAATCAGCTCAAGCAGACTTTTGAGCCGGAGTGGTTTAAGTTCTACGATGGTTCCCAGGTGATTGCGGCTGTTGTCCCTGGCGGTCTAAACTCCTTTCAGAAGCTAGAGGAGCAAGAGCAGATCCACTGGCGCGAGGTGGCCATCGAAAAAATTGGACAGGATTGTGCGGCCCGCGGAGGGGCCGCTGTTGTCGCTGGCCACTTCATGTTTTAGGCTGAAGGAGCAGTTGTAGGACGGCCTGTCTACACAAACAATGACATGGGAACGTACACGCACATACTCTACCTAGATTTTCCGGCCGATGTTGTTGCCCAACGCCGACAAAATGACACCGAAAGATGCCGCCCATCTACGACAGTCGATCATCTACGCAAATGGCAACAGGAGGAAAAGGACCAATTGTGCTGCCTCTGTCGACAACACGGCATCCTATTTTCGCTCGTGGCTCAGAATCCATCGATGCTGAGTAACGTTTCCGCACTGCTACGCAACTTCTACCAACAGTCTGAGGAGCACAACTTGGAATCCGCTGAGATTGCGCTAGACGAGGCTCTGTTCACTGAAAAGGGTCACCTAAAGACTCTGCTGGTCCTGGATGCTGACAGGACGTTGACGGCAGAGGACACTGGGAGCTTGTTCTGGAAGCGGCACCGAGACCCCGGGCTCTCATTAGACGAGCCTTGTCGTTTGCGAGCATTGTTCGGCAGTGCCCTAGGCTATTCTTATGTAGCCTTCCGACAGGCCGCGTTGCTATATGAAGGGATCGAAAATTACGAGGCACTTTGCCAAGACGTAGCATCAACGGTGGCTATACATCCAGAGTTCATATCTCTGTTGCAACTTGTTGCTGGACAAGACCATATTCGAACAGTGGTCATTAGCTGCGGAATACGTCGTATCTGGGAGTTGGTGCTCCAAAGAGCTGGTCTTTCTGGGAGTGTGAAAGTGCTCGCTGGGAACCGTATATCAGACGGGTATGTCGTTACCAGTGCCGTGAAGGCCGCCTTAGTCGCCAGGTCGCGCAATGTCCACAAGCTATCGGTCTGGGCATTCGGAGACAGTGTGCTGGACTTGGGCATGTTGAAAAATGCAAATCGCGCTATCGTCGTTGTGGGCGACCAGCGAACCCGAAGCAAGACCATGGACGCTGAATTGGGAGATGCTATCGACAATGGCGGTCTTCGGGCGCATCAAGTACTACTCCCAAAGGATGCAACCCCACGTCTGAATACCACGAATTTACCCTTGATTCAGCTCACGAATGCGAGCTTCGTCGCCGCGTTGATAGGCCAACGCAAGCCCAATTCTGGTCTTTCACTCTTTCACGCAACCAAGAGGGTATCAGCAAACCTTCTCATGACGCCAATGCGTGACGCGACGGTTGCCGGCCCTAGGCTAAGGGAAGCCCATTGGTATGCCGGGTGGTATTTAGCGACGGAGCTTCTTTCTGAAGTAATCGGTGTCGAAGAATATCCAATTCCCCATGTTCAGGGCCATATGACAAGCGGCTGTCGACTTCTTCATGAGCGGCAGACTATGATCGTTGCGCTGATGCGTGGCGGAGAAGCTATGGCTTTTGGCGTCAACGCGGCCTTTCCACTCGCCACGTTCCTTCATGCTCGCTGTCCAGAAGATGTGACGGACGATCTGTTGACAGGAAAGGTGACGGTGGTACTGGTGGATTCGGTGATCAACAGTGGCAAGACCGTTGTGCAGTTTGTACAGCACATCCGCAGCCTACACGCGACAATTCGCATCGTGGTAGTTGCGGGTGTCATCCAAACACAGTGTATGTCCGAGGGTCTCGAAACAATTAGCCAGGACGGTCAGCTCAGTCTGGTCGCGCTTCGGCACTCTGATAACAAGTTCACTGGAAGAGGCGGCACAGATACTGGAAACCGGCTTTTTAACACGACTTATCATGATTAATTATGTTCGTACCGCTTTTCTTTTGGAGATTTTGGCGGCTGTGAGACGGAAGAATGATCACGCTTGTAGTAATGATGGTGGAGGGGTGCGGCTCGGGGTCATTGTCTGAGAAGAGAGTCAGAGATGCGGCGCTTTTCTAACTCATGTTTTCTGGGGTGAGAATTATTTCCCTTGGCTACTAATATTGGAGTTATGGCATCTCTCAATTACATTTGCGTTCATTCGATAGCTACATAGATAATCAGAACTTGCAATATGTACGAGGGTTTTGTGTTAGTAGCATTCAAGATGCCGTTCAGATGTTACAAGCCTCCTAGCATGTACAGTATTAATTTTACACGGCCGCATTAAACCGTTCATTTCAGTATCACAGCTTTTTGAGCATCGCTCTAGTCTTCATCATCATCGTAGCCGGCAACTGCAAGAAGCGAAGACCCAACTCCAACAATACTTCTCTCAGAGAAAAGAATGCTAGGTGCTAAGCCTTGACCTCATTTACTCTGCAAGGTCTTCTGAGTTGCTGTTATCCTTCCCGTAGCGCCACAAGCCTTTTAGATACATCTTCATATCCCGTGGTTGATGTCCCTGTCAGTGCTTCTCTCACAGTCTGACACATAACTGTCAGGACGAAGGCGCCTCCGGCGGGCCTTAGTGGGCTCAGGGAGGACAAAGACCTACCTGACGGACTCAGGGACAAAAGGATCACGTGAAGATCAAGTATATCTACCTTCCGAATCGCTAGTTAGTTCCGTAGCGATTCGTCTCACTTACAAGGACAATATACACTACAAGGCTTATCATCACTCTTCTCTATCATTGATTACACTCCGTATCTCATTTGATATATACTCCTGACAATAACCTCCACGTACGCTTCTTTCCAGTCCTCGATAAATGCTTCTGCCTGTAATTTTGTCCTGGAATGTTTGTGACAAGCACCCTTGAACTCTTGAACTTTTCAAAAGCTCCCTTCTCTCCACTACTTATTATTAGCAAGTGCTTCAATACCTTTCAATAGAAGCAAAATACTACCAAGCGCGCTTGATACCGGCTTTCTCTCCATAGGCCACCGCATAATATGGATCATTGTTATTGATTGGTGTGGTGTCTAGCGCTGTCTCCTTGATGACCTCTTTTCATTTGGTAATTTTCTGTTTCTCCATGTACCGGCGAGCCTCTTCGATGCTGCGGAAAGCTGCGTGTGTAGAGTTGTAATTTGTTACCCGTGAGTGTGCAATCCCCCTTGGTGAATGGAAATAGCGTGAAGCTTGATTGTCATTTCACATCTATACGCGCCATGAGGAGAAGATCGTAGGCTCGTCAATGTGCTCAGAAACTACCGCATAATACTCGTTGTTTTTTTCATAATGCTTTTGATGCAATGTGTTGCAAGACCTAATTATCGATATGGATATGGCTGAAGATAACGATTTTATCAGTCTTTCACTCTGGGCGATCCCGTGAAAACTGGATATCGTTACGTGGCGATATTTGGTTGGATGGAGATACGATCCTACAGTGATTGGAGCGATGCCCGTATATCCCTGATAGTTCGTTCACGACAACCTTCACCGGAAACTTGACCGGAAGTTTGACCGGAATGTGCACAGAGGATTCCAGCAACGTGTCACGTGCGTGTCTAGTATTGTTGGGATGGGTATGGTTACACCACACTAGTGAGTAGCACAGTTGAGAACGGCCAGAGCAGGCTACCAAAGACGTGCACTTCAAAGACGGAAAGCTAAACGTGAAATGTCATTGTGGGATGTACGACGAAAAATGACATCTTCCAGGTAGCCATCAGAAAGGGATGCTTGATGAAATTGTTGATGTGGTGGTTGCGCCGTGTAATAACATGGTTACTTCACTGTCGTCCCGAAACTAGCCACACAAGTCACACAAGTTACACAAGCATTTCCGTGGTGAGAACCTCCTCAGTAATACTTAAACAAGGTGGGTGCGTAGCATCATAAGTGCAACAACCTACCGATAATTACACTTTCATCTTTGAGGGAAAAACGTTCATGTACGAACATTGTCAGTGCTCCGCAATCTGTCGTAGTTACCATAACTGATTAACACAGCGGACGAAGCGTCGACGGCTCACGATAAACTACAAAATGTCGCTCAATTTCTTCAGCCTCCCCAGCGAAGTCCGCAACACAATATATGAGTTGATTTTGTTGAGCGAGGAACCGATTGACCCCTATGTTTACTACCATCCACTGCAAGACTTCACACCAGGGCTTTTCCGCGCCAACAAGGCTGTCCACCGCGAAGCTTGCTCACTCCTCTACGCCCAAAATTGCTTCGATTTCACCAGTCGCACCCTGGACGACATAGTCTCGTTCCTCACTCAAATTGGTCGTTACAACGCGAGCTACATTCGACATATCTATATCGACTTCCCGAAATTCAAGTCTCTAGAAGCCGGTAGCATCACCTTGGAGGATGATAGCGATTTCATCCTCGCAACGATTCAGAGCGACTGCCCTAATTTGCAAACACTGAAGACTTCGCTTGGGAGCACAAATGCTATGGAACTAAGGCTCGATGCACAGGACACCCCGAAGATATTGGGAGAAGCATTGAAGCTGGTCGATACTCGCTTCAGAGCCTCTTCTTCCTTGCAGGAGATCACTGTTGAGGCGTATGAAGACGCTCCGTCAGATCAACTGAGGCGAGAGATGAGAGACTGTGGATGGAAGATCAGTATTGCAGAGAATGTGGAAGGTGTTGGGTCCGACCGGTCATTTGACGACTATGATTATGATGATTTTGTTTATCACGGTTATGAGTACGACGATTACGGATATGATGAATATGATCTCGACAACGACAGCGACTTCTGGAGAAGAGCGGGCGATTAATATCGTGTGAGAGTTAAGCAACATCCTATCCAAGGGTAAGTTTTCATGCTCTGCACTCCAAATCGTCACCAGGCGAAACTAACGCCGAAGCGAATCGACAGCATAGACGGCAATGGATCTATTTCATCGATAGCATTTCGAAAAATTGGTTCCGGTAGAGTCAAGTCGACAGCTAATCTCAGGTGTAGCAACGAGGGTTGATGGATGATGGTTTAAGCGCGTAGGAGTATGCTCGGTGCTATGGATAGCTCATGTGGAGTGGCATACGGGAGTAAGGGGAGGAGCGCAGGTAGCAAAGTTATATATCCGTTATCGAGATTTTCGCGTCACGGTAGAGGTGATGGCAGGGAGATGTGCATTAGGTTACCTGAGTAGAAAGAAATAAATACCCTGCTTGCTACACATGTGTTTTAGAAAGTGAACAGGGCGGACTGTAAGTGGTTATTTGCAAGTGTGGACCCGGTCCAAACTAGGATCTGGAAGAGAATAGCACATCTAGCTCAGCGACCCATTTTCGAAGAATGCATCCCCATCTAAGCCACGATCCACTAGCCAAGAATTCTGCAGTATACGAAATTCAAACAGAACCCCGTTCGCCGCGCTCGCCGCATAAGACCTTCAACCCAAATCCATTGAATGATCGTTATTATCGGGACGCTCGTTCTGGTGATTGCCCTGGAACTGTGAATGGCCAACACCAGCATATGAAGCTCCACCATAATTGGGTTGCGAATAAGATAATATATCAGCATTTGAACGCCCACCGGAAGCAATTTGCGAGTAAGACTCCATGTTGTCATACGATGGTCCGCTAGAACGGGGCTGTAGGTGAAACGGGGGATTACGTTGCGGAAATCCGCTAGAACCGAACTTCGAGAAAGTCGGGACATAATCGGGCTGCATGAATGGCGGAACATTGCTATACGACGTCTCGCGGGCAATAGGCTGTGACAGAGGCGGGTACGAAAATCGTTGTGAGTAGGGCGGCTCATCATCGTTACAGAACAATTCAGCACCGAGACCGGAGGGTGGTCTGCGCGCCGGCGCTCCGAAGCCATATGGAGGTCCATCGACACTGGACTGCGATTGGGACGTTGCGCCATGGATGGAAGGTGCATGCCCCGGCTCAAAGCCATAGGGAGATTCACTGACCCTATACTGCGACTGAGAAGTCACGCCGCAATGTGAAGCTCCGGTGACCTCGGGTTGGCCCAGTTGGGTATGAGGTTCGTAGCGAGTATCCTTTGGTGCAGGATCGGTGAAACGATAGGTGACCCCATCCCGGTCAGGAGGCAGTCCATGAGGATCGTGAGTATCATGGCGAGATTCGAATCGATGCGGAGGGGCGTTGGTGTTCGGTATTTGGGCTGTAGTTGAGCCGCTAGGAGGCATAGGTCGGATTTGAGCGTAACCGTGGGCGCCATCGTTGAGTGGCAGAAGTTGCATTGGGCTATAAGCGTCAGTGTCGCCATCGCCGTCGCCGTCACCTGTGGGAGTCGCAGAGTCGATTAGACCACCGATGAAGTTAGGCACAGATGAGACGAGGGTACGGAGTTTGGTGGGTTTGAGAGGTGGGCCCATGACTCCGGCTCTGCTGCCGCCTCTGCTGCTGGATTCGCCTGTGCTTCTACCACTTCCAGATCCGGAGCTACCTTTACTTCCGTCTCGCGCGCCGCCTCTCAGCAGCCGGTTTATGCCAGCAGCAGTCGGGTGAACTCCTGGAACTCTGAATGCGCCAGGGTCGATCGCTCGGCCTGGACTGACTTGGATATCCTGGACGTGAACAGGGGTGATTGGGGTTCCGCAGTATCCTTCGCCTTTCCCTCCAAATTTGGTGCTGTCGTCACGTTAGCGTTAGCGCTTCGCCTCTTACGAGCGAGTGAAGAAGTCAATACAAGATGTCGTTCATCTGGCGCTGGACAACAAAGTCCAGCATCGATAGTGTATCGTACAGCGACGGAGTTGCCTGACCCGATTTGAGCCATACCCAAGAGCGCAAGTCGAAATCTTTGTAACCGAGGAGCTTGGCTTGGTGAGGCAAACGTTCAGCATCGACAAGGTCATCAGGATTGGTGCCCTCAGTGAGAGGTTTGAAAGCGTTGCCGTTGCGGCTGGTGTCAGGACTCGTGCGTAGTGTAACTACGCGAAAGTCGAGGAATTTTCGGGGGCCCCATATAACTTTCGCGTTCTCTTGCATATTAAGTCAGGTTTAGAGCTTGTCAATTGACTAAACCGACTCACCTATAATCTGATTTTTGAGCTTCTCGCAGCTAGACAGCTCGATGAGACGGTTGAGAGCTCTGTTGTCAGTTGTGTTGCCGCTACTAAGACTGCCACTTTGGGACCTCATACGCTGGTTCGCTACCATCTTTATAGCTTTTGCGATCACTGCGTTAGGGACAAAGCTCCCAGACGGACTGGCCCCGCCCGAATTACCACTGTTGGAGTTGCCGCCAGTGGATTTGCATTTTTTAGAACTGCTTCCAGAGGGATTGTCGCTGTTCGAGTTGGTCGACGAGAAGTTATGGTCATTGAGACTGCTGCTGGTATAACCTCCCTGTATGTGTTGGTTTGATGCAAAGCTGTCGTTTCGACTCTCGCCTGTAATCTTTTCGCCCGAAGAACGATCGCCTCCGTTGTTGGCGTTCCCGTTGTAGCCGCCTTCGAAAGCAACACCTGATGGCTTTATTTGTGCAGTGTTGTCCCCCGAGGGATATCCGCTTGGATTGTTGCCGTCCATTGTATGATCGCCCGAATGGAAACCGGCCGGCGTATTGCGACCTGCTGTGTTGCCCGTCGAGGCATCGCCAAGAGAATAACCACCGAAGCCGTCGCCACGTAAAAGATAGTCGCCTGAGCGCAGCCCAGCTGGAGTATTGTGCGTTGCTGTGTTGCTAGTCGAAGTATCGCTCAGAGAAATTCCACCAGGTATATCGCTGCCTGTGGTGAGTCCGTCGTCGGCGTCATTACCTGGCGCATCACCGAGCGAGGTGAGGCCGCTTGCGGCGGCCATAATGACATCGTCGTCGTCCATCGTGCCGAGATACTCGTGAAGGCGTTGAGATAATAATCGCTAGTATCAAAAGATGCTGGCGGGGATAGCGAAGTGAATACAGTGAAGACCAAGGGCACCGAGTCGATTGAACGGCCAGGTTGGGACGGGAGGTAAAATGAGTGGTCAGACGCAGTTGCCCGTCTTATCGGCCAGGTCCTCAATAGCAACTTCTGGCTCCCAAAACTGGGTGGTGACTGCCCAAGGGGAATGCCGACTCGAGACTTTTTCCACGTGCTGCGTTATATACGTATCTGGGAAGCGCAAAACTCACAATACGCGGAACCACACGTATCGCATAAAGGTAGTCGCAACATTTGGAGGTCAAGTGCTATGCCGCTACTTAGTTAAATTAATCTCTACCAGCCTCGTCGTGACAAGGACATACCGAAACGCTGTTGCTGAGAAACGCCAATACCAATGCCGCAAAACCTGGGCGTGCTCAAAACCGTCATGAGCACACCATGATGCAAATACCCCGTAGACGCTTAAGTGTACGAAAACAATCAAATGGCCCTTTCTCAAAGCTTGAGCTTCTTCTTCGGTATCCCCCCATTTTCCTCAGTTCTTGCGCGCTTGAAAACATTAGATGTCTTCATCGTCACCTTATTCGCTGGCGCAGCCTTGGACTTCAACCCAAAGCTGATCTTGACCGGAGCTGCGGGCGCCGTTGCCTCAGCCTTTGGCGCATCTCCCTCAACCTGTCCGTCTGTCTTCTCCGCAGGGGGAGTTGGCTCCGATTTCTCCTGTGCGGCTTTCCTCGCCTCTAGCAACCGCGCCTTCTCCTCGGCCTGCTCTTGGGCCCGCTTTGCCATCCTCTTCAACATCTTGTCTTCACTTGCCCCGCTCCTTGCCTCGGCCAGCTCCTGCTCCCGGATCTCCTCCCTCCGCTGGACCGCCCCAGCACTGACATCTCTATACGCGATGCACAGGCCATCCTTCTCGTCCTCCTTGACCGTCACTATTCCTTCCCTCCCAAGATGTTTCGCAAACTCGGTCAAACTCGACCACTTGGTCGCGTTCATGTGCACATGCTCCTTGTCGCGGATGTACTCGTTATAGAAGCGGTTGACGCTGATATATTTTTCGCCGTGGGCGGTGCGGAGGAGGGAGACAAAATCGCGCTGGAAGTCGGTGCTGAAGGTTTGTATATATTTCTGGGGGTTCTCGCCGACCACTTGCAGCTTGCGAACGTGGGCCTCGGACTGGACGTGGCACTTGAAGCCGTTGGCGTCTCGGCATTGCTTCTGGCATATTTCGCACCACCATCGGAGTCGCTGTAGACCTTTGGACTTCATCTGGTTCGCCAGGTGCTTCGTGCTTCCGAACTCGGCTTTCGGCATGGTGGCGGTTGCGCGCGTACGACTTCACGGTCGTAGGTGTTGATTTAGCGGTAGTCGGAGACTGGCACAATAGTAGTTCTATAAGGGTGCGTGGATCGTATGCGGCCGGTCCGGGTGTCTGGTTCGGCGTTGTGGGTCGCGAGTTGCAGTGGTGAAGTGGTGAAATGGTGGGAGGATGATCTGGACCGCGACACCTGCTCACGCCAAGACATTCGTCATTAATGACTAAGCCGTTCCTGACTCTCACCCACGGGACGTGCGATTCATTTCGCCAGCCTGGGCTACTCAAGACGCAGAACGGATCGATATACTTACTTTACAGTATAATCAAAATGACGTCTTATCTTCCAGGAAACCCAACGTCAGTTTCAGACAGCATCGACTGATCAATCTCGAAGTCTCTAGTACTATACTGGGTCATGCAGTCACCATTCAGTCGCTACCCAGCACTGACTTTTCCATCACGGACTTGTCTGCCACAGACTCTCCTCTCATCTTCCGACCTACTCCTAATCCAACTGCAATACCAAATCAACCTTTCCCCCCCATTTACCCGCCCCCAACACATCCGCCTTCTCCCCCTTCCACCGCCCAATCTCCTCCTCCAACGCCATCACCCTCTCCTCAGCCCCGTCCCTCCGCAACCTCTTTTCCCTCACGACCTCCTTCTCCGCACACCAAAGCCTCCGCCCCAGATTCCACCCGTCTTTCATCCACAATTTCGCCGGGGTCAATTGCGTTCCTTGCTGCTGGAGCTCGTCGTGGTGGATTTGACGCTGTACATCGGCGAATGTTTGTTGGTGTGTGACGATTTCTTCGAGGATGGAGAGGAAGGATTGGGTTTGCAGGAGTTTGGGATTGTCGCGGCCGAGGAGGGTTTCTTGGATGGTCAGGAAGTCGGCGAGGTAAGCGAGGGCTTTGTTGGGGAGGAAGAGAGCCCAGCAGTAACGCACGGCGAGGTCGAGTCTATACATTATCAGCGCCATCTTCCCATCTCTATGTATACCACTCACGCCCAACCCAGCTCCCAAGTAATTCCAAATCCCTTTTGCACCCGCACCAACGTCTCAACAAGCGTCCAACACCCGTCCCAATCCCGCCCCTCGCCAAACTCCACCGCCTCCCTCAGCAATCGCTCAAGATCCACCGCCAACCTCTTCGTCTCCCAGAAAGCTACGCCGTAAGCCGGATCCGAGCATCGCTGGCAGATACATGCCCTGTCCGTATGGCGGCTGATCAGGTAGAGTTGCGTGGCGGTGCTGCAGCAGTCCAGGTTCGCGTGCGACATAAACAGCCGCGTTCCGGCAGGTATATCGTGAAGTGCGTGTACCGTGAACAACTCGAACTTCTCATTCCAGGACCCCGCACAATTAGGCGTATAATTTACATCAATGAACCCCGCCTTAGCGCATATACATCCATCCCTCAGATATCCCTGGCGACAAGCCAGAATCTCCATCTGCGTATCATTCAGAGTAGACCAGGTGCTAGCGTGTTCCTTGGAGGCGCGGTTTCTATCGTGCGGAGTGATGAACGTACAGACCTCATCAAAGGCGCGACTCTTGATTTGTGGTAGTGCTGCTACAACCTCGGTGATTTGCGTAACCGAACTGCAGGTGTCTTTGGGCAGGCGGACAATGGGTTCCTCGGTGAATATGAGGGAGCCAGCGGGGATGTTGGCGGTGACTTGATAGGATGGGCGGCCTGGATGGTCGGGGTTGTCGATGCGTTTCATATGGGCAATCGCATATGGTTTATAGGAGTTGAGTGCCATGGCTGGTTTGGATGCAGGTACAGATATGCTCGCATTAGTGCGGTTATCTTAAAAGAAAAAAATGTTGCGACTCAGGGCAGGCACGAACCTACCGATCAAAACAGCATGTAGTGAAGCCCGGGGAGTTTGCTAGGGAGACAGAGAGTATGCCAGTGAAGATCACCTGTCCTCTCGCTCGGCAGTGAAACCAACAATAGAACCGCCCGATCATCGCCCCCTCCTAAAACTCCAATGCTTCCTCGGTTCCCGCTCCAGCTCCCTCCAGATTTTGAGATTAGGCGCCCACTCTCCATCTTTCATCAGCACCGCTTCCTCCGCCAGCTTTGCGTACCTCACTGCTGTCTTCGTATCCCCAACGGCATTATACGCCAATGCCGCGAACCCGTACGGAATATCCATGAAGCCTTCGAGACCCTCCTTTTTATAAAGCTGGAGCAGCTTTTCGGTGGCCTTGGGTGCTTCGCTTACATCGTCCGACCAGGCATTGAGGGACTGCTGAAGGTCTTGGATGGTGGAGAGAGTCGCGTCTGTGGTCGATGCTGAGGTGCAGCGGGGACAAGTGCATGTGAAGTGAAAGCCCTCTGATAGATGCTGTTGGCGGGTTTCTGTGGGCTCTAAGGGTGATGTGTCTGTATTTGGTCAGTGACTGGTCTTAGCATTAGGATTCCTGACGTACATGAGATGGTAATCTCCTCGCCCTTCGCGAGCGGTCTCGTAATGTGCACGAAGTGCGTCAAGAGCGTGGGATCGAGATAGTACTGAGCACTGCAGCCTCACATCAGCCACCAAACCACCACACCCACATACGGTACAAGAACAACCTACTTTGGCGAACAAGCATGATTCAATCTCGACGTCTCCGGAAACACGGATAGATGATTCTTTCCTCCGACCTCAAGCTGGAACGTATTCGCCTTTACCACATCCTGATACTTAATCTGCGGATACCCGTACACAGTCGCGAGTCCCTCATACATCTGCCTCGTAGCATCAGGTAGCTGCGTCACCGCTATTCGAAAATACTTCTCCCGCTCCATAGTCGGGAGCTCGTCTTCCAGGTATGCGAGGAGGGCGGGTGTGTACGCCGTTACTCTGTCCTTAAATATGAGGTCCTTCTTCGCTAGCATGCCCATACCTTTACCTGGTAGCTGTTCCGTATACCAATTTCCGGAAAAGCCATTGATATCCAGGAGTGCTTTCGGGTCGTGGAAAGGCGGTAGTTGGGCGAAGTCTTCGGCAATAATTGGGGTGGTGAAGATGGATATGCCTCGTCCGTTACTGAAGGATGTGTTCGTGTAAACGCACAGCTTGCTTCCTAGGGATTGTAGAACATCTGTGCAAACCGGCGGGTAAGACCAGGGCGCATACTCCGGCAGCGCCTCGCTTCCGCCATCCGGCATCTTCACTCCCCAAAACGCAACATCGCCCAACTCTTGAACAATCTCAAATTCCCCGCCAATCGAGGAAAAATAGTGCACCGTCGTGAGCGGGTATTGATGCCAACATTGTCGAGACAAAACGTGCGTCGCAGCAGCGTGGTGCGAGACTAGAATCGAAGCAACAAAGACGGGCAACAGAAAACGGAAGCTCATTCTAGGGCATGGGAGATGAAAAACGTTGTATGATGACACATATGTCAGATAGACGTCCGAGTAGACGTGGTTCCCAAGGCGCCATGACAAAACTGGTGAGACAAGAGATGTGAGAGCGCTCCGCGCTATTTTTGGCTCGCCAAGGGCGTTAGTCACGACCACAACCATCAGCAATAACAGTCAACTTGTCGCGAAGAAAGTGGGTATATTGGACTACAAAGGTGCAACCAACTCCAAGAAAATGCAGCATAGCCATTCCCGAAGCAATGTGTTATTGGTACCAGGATGAACACTTAAGCTCATGCATCTGTCATCTCCACGTCCTCCGACTTGCGCTTCTTCTTTTTCTTCTCTTTGCCCTCGCCATCTTCCCGCTTCCGCTTCTTCTTCTTCTTCTCCACGTCCTCGGTCGGCGCCTCGTATTCGCTCAGCCTTTCCTTGCGCTTCTCCTCCATCTTGTCCCTCATCTTGGCTTCTCTCTCCTCCCTCGTCTTGCGCTCTATCGCCTGCTTGCCCAAAAAGTACTCGCCGCTCTCGATCTGCAGGTCGACCTTGCTCTTCTCCTGCACGGGTGGGAAGGGTGTGTAGACCTTCTTCGTCTTGTCGGTGACAGTGTGGGGCACTCTGCGCTTGCTCTGTGTACGCTTTTTAAAGTTGGGCAGAAAGCGGTCCCAATTCTCGTTGACCAGCTCGGGGTCTTTTGCCAACTCGCGCTTGATCATGAGCTCTTTGATAGAGTAGATGGGGTGTATGTTGGCCATGGTATCTTCGATGATGCGCCGGATGGTCTTGAGACCTTTGAAGCCACCCATTGTTGCGACTGTGTTTCCTTGAACTGGGAGCAGTTAGTGCGTGGACGAGATTCAGCCAAGTAATGCATCATACCGAGAATGTATGTTTCCGTGAGCAGCTCTAGTGCCTTCAACGTAGAGCCGTTCGGCCCGAGGATCCTCTGTCGCCTCTTCACGAAGCGCTCCTTGTTCCTGACCATGGATCGTATCTTTATGACATCCATAGCTACCTCGTCTTCGAGTATCTTGATGGCCTGTGGTGCGGGGACGGATCGCGCAAGGAGCTTTATCAGGTCTCGAGCTGGAGAACTAGTCAGTCGCCGGCGCGATGCTTCCTAGGATTATAGACTCACCATTCAATATAGAAGCTGGGTCATATGTCTTGAGCGTCGTCCATACCGACATGCTTCCCTCGGTAAGATCCAACTCGCAACCAACCCCGAATTTGGCCAGAGCCTGCGTGACGAATTTCCAGCTTCCCTTCAGGTAGGCCTCACGGTACTTCGGAAACAGCGTCGAGAAGCGCGACTCCTCAGTCAAGGGCCCGGCGACATTGTCTTCGGGCTTGAAGGGCTCAACCTTCCAATGATCTATGTCGTCGGTATCCCACGGCTTCTCCTTCTTGTGCGTCGACGGCATTTTGCTAGGTGGGCGGGCGGCGCAAGATGCGTGTCGCAAACCACTGTGGGGGCTTCAGATTGCACGTTGTGCGGCCGAGAAAGTCGCAGGCCACTGTTGCCAATCGAAAGAGCGAATGTTACGGACGTGAAGGTGTCGTGGGGAGCGGATGCGCGTGTTCGCGGTGTGTCGTGCAAAAGTTTGGTGGAGCTGGAAAAATGTCAAGCTACGTGGCGGTGAAGGGCGGCAGAAGGATAGTGCGCGCACGAGCCCTACCCACCCAACCCCGACCCCGCCGCGAGAATCGTCAACAGTTGCCGTCTGATGTTTGATCGGATTTCAGATCGCCCGTCCCTCAATTCCGCCCGTGACTCAGCCGTGACCATGGCTGCCGTGGAGCACATAAAGGTGCGAAGGACGCCTTTCATCACTCTGATCACGCTACTGCCTGCAGCACTCGCTTGTAGCACCGATCCGACGGCCGTTGAAGTCCGCCAAAGGCAAAGTATAAGACGCAGCATTGGATACTCGAGATGGAGAACATAGTCCAGCTTCGTTGTCAGCACGCTCTGATCAATCACCATTCGTGCCAAACTCTTTTCACAATATGACTGACTTCGGTGCCTCTGAATTCACGCAATATGCGGCCGTGCATGCAGTCCCCAAAGGGCCGGGCGATGCTCGTCCCACCGCCCTCCAGATCATCAAGGACAACGACCTCGAAGGTATGTAGTTTCCTCCTCAACATACGGATGCGGTCTAACTTCATGATAGGCAAACTCACCGGCAAGGCGGTACTCATCACAGGCTGCTCGTCCGGCATAGGAATCGACACAGCTCGAGCAATGAAAGCTACTGGTGCCCACGTCTACGCTACTGCTCGCAATATAGAAAAAGGCGAGAGGGCTCTCGCTGATATTCTAGAGCCGGGAAAGCTTGACCTCATGCCTCTCGATCTCAACTCTCTCGCCTCGGTTCGCCGATTCGCTAGCAGTTTCCTGGAGAAAACCGGCGGCAAGCTCAACATTTTGATCACCAACGCGGGTGTCATGTGCACGCCTTCCAGTAACACTGAAGACGGCTTCGAAACGCAATTTGGAGTCAACCATCTCGCGCACTTTCTCCTCTTCCAGCTCCTCAAGCCTGCCCTTCTGTCTTCTTCAACTCCCGAATTTCAGTCACGCGTAGTTGTCTTGTCATCGGCGTCGCACCGATACAATCCAATCAACTTCGACAATGTCATGTTGGTCGACGATTACCATCCGCAACGCGCCTATGCACACTCCAAAGTCGCCAACATCTACATGGCGAACGAAATCGATCGTCGATATGCAGGTCGTGGTCTGCATGCCGTGTCTGTGCACCCCGGGGCTGTTCTCGACGGCTCTAGTCTACATGTCCATGTGGCTGCCCTGACAGAACAATTGAAGAAGATGCCGGGTGTGTCCGAACACCTTAAGAGTCGGCAGCAAGGTGCAGCTACCACGGTGTGGGCGGCCGTCGGAAAGTGTTGGGAGGGCAAGGGCGGAAGATACTTGGAGGAATGTCAGGTTGGCGTACCGGTCCAAGAGAGCAAGGCGATTGTCAAAAGTGGGTATGAGTATTGGGCTTTTGATCATGAGAATGAGGAGAAGCTGTGGAAGCTGAGCAATGAACTCGTTGGGCTGGACGCCGACGCGTGATATAGGCTCCGACAGCAGTGGAGTTTAATGACGCGATCTCCACCTGTCATAACGGAGAGATACAACATTAGCAGAACGAGACACACTTTCCAACACTGGCAATGCTGATCAATCTGAAGTTCTTCCAACGAGTCGTCGCAGCCCCAGCATCTTCATAGCGACCTTCCGAACCTAACCACCCGGCTAATTATCCTGCGCACCCTCCTTTAGTGTACATGTCTGGTCTTGATTGACAAGGGAACTTGATCGGCGAAAGCCGGGTAGCTGTGGTCTATGCTGCCGATGACGATAGCATGCAGACTGAGAGATGTACGAGACACCGGCTAGGCGGTGATCCGATCTTGCCTCTACTACGCCGCTCCGGCGTCCATATGCCTGTCGACGCCCGAGATCGACCGGTGAACGAGGCACTTTATATATGAAGCGTAGCATGGCCTCTACGTAGTTCAACACGCAGGGACTCCGCCTTACCATCCTCCAATAAACAAATATGTGGGAATCATTGAAGACCCAGGAGGCTGTACCGGCCTTCCATGACACTCTCAACTACTTCATCTCGTACATCACCTACCATCTTTATACTATTTGGCTTTTCACCTACAGCGACATCAAGACTATCGTTATCCCGAAAACCGTCTTCGGCAGTCTAAGCGCAATGGCGGCAACCTCCTTTGGCATATCCGCTTCCACCGCGCCGACGACTTCAGAAGTTATCCAAAGAATCCCTACCACACTCTTCTGGGTCTGGATCACCCTCCTCCCTTTCGCCATTGACAATCAAAGAGATGCGAACTCTGTCGCTGAAGACGCAATCAACAAGCCGTGGAGAGTGATGCCTTCAAGACGACTTTCTCCAAAGGAAGCAAAGAGGTTGATGATTTGTTTGTACGCCGTGTCGATCACTTCTAGTTGGTGGATTGGGGGCTTTCTTCCGGGCGTTGCTCTTTTGATCCTAGGTACCGTTATTTTGCTTCGCCGTCATGCTGCCAATCTCACATTCCTATAGGCTTCTGGTACAACCAATTGGGTGGTTCGGACAACAGCTGTGTCATCCGCAACCTCATCAACGGGCTCGGCTACAACTGTTTCGCAACCGGCGCCACTGAAGTTGCCCTGGGGCACTCCCTGATGCCCTACAAAACGTTGCCGCGAACCATACATACACTCCTCCACCCCGATCGAACGGAATTCCTTCAATTCTGGATCTGGGTCGCTATCCTCGTTGCCGTTATCTCTACGACCGCACATGCGCAAGACATGCATGACCAAGGCGGCGACGGTCTCCGTGGCAGACGGACCGTTCCGTTGGTTATTGGCGATTCTCTCGCACGAGTGTCTATGGTAATCGGCGTAGGATTCTGGACCGTTGCGTGCTGCAGCATCTGGGGTGTTGTATTATTGCCCTGGATCCTTGTCAGTGCACTTGCCCTTGTTGTTTCGGTCAGGATTTGCCTGTATCGGACAGTTGAAGCTGACAAAAGGACATTCCTTCTTTGGAATGCTTGGATCACGTCAGTCTATATGCTTCCCTCGATGAAGCAATTGTTTCCTTGATGGTGGATCTCTGGAGAAGAAGATTGAGACGTGAGATGGAGGTGATATTTATTGACTAGAGGATGCAATAGGCTTGCAAAAGCGGTTTTGTGGAGCGTGGTCGTGGGGGTTATAATTTAGCAGCTTTGCGTTTTATTCCCGTCCCGGTAGTCTTCTGTTCTCCTGTTTAGCATAAAGCTTATGCTTATCTCGTACGAACATGGGTCTCTGAAAACAGTAATTTCAAACCCTTTTGCATTAGCGTCGGGCGAGAGGCGTTCATGTCCCTTCCGATCTCGTTATCCTGCGCCACATAAGCGCATGCACGGCTACATACCCGCTGCTACATCAATTTGGCTGCATCTTGTACTCCCCGAGAAAACAAAATACTCCGTGCGTGAAACAATTCGTTCAATTTTCTTGTTTGTCAAAGCTAAGGAAATACTCGTGCGGCATAGTAGAGCAGTGAGCTGCTCTGCGTTACCTTGCGTGTGATGTATGCCTGTTTCCTTTGGCAAACAGGTAGTTATGCTTTAGATCTACCATATGTCTCGGAGTTCGCGGGAACATGGGTAATGCATCTGATTATATCTTATTGGTCGCGGCATTGGATAAGTGTCGCGCAAAGCGAACGAAGAAATTCTATCTCAAATATGCAACCTATGTTGGACTCACGTAGGTGCCATATGTGGGTTCATTATGGTATCTCGGAAATTGAATTTGGTTAACGGGACGAGCAGTGACTCTGCAATTTCACGTAGTATCAGTGAATATGTGCCCGTGGCAAGGCACTATCAGTCGAAATTGGATTGTGATATGTTATTGAAATTTCCTTTCATAGGCTACTCTTGCGTAAATGTGGTGGAGCGTATTGAATTCAAAGCGTCGTATTCAAGTACTTAGATTCGTATCAAGACGTATTGGGACCGTGTACAAAGCTCATCAGCCGTGTGGGCCGCGATACTCATGCCGAATGGCTCACCATCTCGATATTGATTTGTTTACGGATTTCAGGTCCAGTGTAATGTGGTGATCCATTCTTTCTCTCTCCAACCTTTACCGCCTCGTTTGATGGAAACTTTCGGTCTTGTAAGGCAACATATGAGCCCATTTCGTTCGCCGCTGAGGTGTCATACAGGCCAGCTATAGAGGTGGCTTTGCGAGGAGGAGCTCGTCGCGGTTCGGAGTTGCCATAGGCGTATTTGGAATCCTGGTCGCGCCTTCGGAAGTGATTGAGTAATCGAGGGAATGTAGGGAAGCATGCAACTAAGATTACCGTGGCAAATTCAGCGAGTCTAGTCCGAGGTTAGGAAACGCACACTGATATTGATAGAACCGTGTGGAGAAACGAGATACTTACGCCCACATTCCGACAGGAGCTATCGCCCATGTGACGTCGTGCGTCTTCGTCAGTTGAACGCTGTAAACAAGGCGAATTATACTAGCAATACACGCACTAGAGTTTGTAAGCCATCTGCCGAAGATATTCAATAGGGGCGAGGAGAATCTCACAATGCGCCAGTCGCGAAAATCGCACCCACTCCAATCTTTTTCTGCACCGGAATATGGAGACCAACAAGAGCGTACGCTGGTATGAATAGTATGGTAAAGTCTGAGACGAGGTTGATTGCTGATGTTGCAAGGATAGATGCATTGGTTGATATGCATTTACCATGAATATGAGGGTTCCAGAGCTTCTCTCTGGGCCAGCAGGCAAAAATGAAAGCGACGAAGGTTGCGAAGTATCCTAAAAAGTTCGTGGCGATAAGGATCTGGACTGACCAATATACAAAGTGTTTCTGATGAGCCGTGAAGATGCGCTTGATCTGCATGAGGATCGTAAACTTCGCAGCAAACATGATCGGTGGGTAAATGATTTCCAAGATGTTCGCAAGCTAACGTGACCGTGTCAACAGTGTCTAAGAGCAAACTACCGTGAGGCTCACTTTTGCAATCTCTTGAACACCCGCAACCGATACGTCCCACTGATGCCTTCCTTGACCGGCATGACCTGATGCGATCATGACTCCAGTAAAAGCCGCGAATCCAACCTACGGGCTCTTAGCATAGCCCATAGAGTTCATGTCGCAACTGGAGGGCGTACGTACTCCTGCAAAGATCAACGCATCTAAGTTCGTCAGTACATAATTCACAAGTGTAGTTGGCATGTCACTCACAATCCTCTATCTGAACGCTCTTCAGCAGGTAGGCTTTGGTGAAGGTTCTCGCAACAACGGCCGAAAGCGAAAGAGATAAGCAGACTGCTGCCGTAGCCACGAGATATCGGTGCGTTGAATAGGGGTCCACTAGGTTGGATTCCAAGGGCGGTGGAGCTTTCATCGCGGGTGTAGTGTGGATATCTTGCACATGCGCCATGACTAGCGATTTCGATTTGAGAGAGTAATTGGTAGCGGTGAAGTGGGACTCACTTTTCTCACATATAGCTCCGGTTGAACAGATGGAAAGCTCCTATACTCAAAACGGGGTAAGCAAGAAGTGCCGCTCGCCACCTACATCGTGGCAATGCCGGTAGATGCTGGAGTTCGGAGACCGAAGAGGTATTGTCGCAAGTATTGTCGAAAATATCTCGCACGGGTCGTCCTCAGATGGGTAGAATATAGACGACGAGGGTCATCCAGTCTTTCGGAAGATTGAGGACCAATCACAAATAAGCTAGCATGTCCGAAGTCTCTGCGATCTGCACTTGTCATATAGGGTTTGCATCCTTTCATTATGCAGTCAGAATTGCAAACGCCCGATGCTATTCCCACATAGAACCTTCCTCTTAGGGTGCAAACCCCCGAAAGGCAGCGCAGGGTGGCGCATGCGGCGCAGTCACCCATGCGCCAGCTTCCCCGCTCCCTCCACTTATCACTAACAACAATTACTTCTAAACATCAGCAATTTCTTGCCCTTACGCATAGGTTTCACCCCTGACGTGCTTCTTTCAATGTCTTTAGAAACATCAGAGATGTCTGCAGCCGCAATGCATTCCCGACCCTCCTATGGACGAAGGACTCTACCACAAACGCTGGATGATTTAGCTTCCTCCAATGAGAATCGGCTATATGCTTCGATTCCGAAACATCGCGATTTGTCTGGGGGATTCGTCGACATATCATGCCGAGACATGGCCAAATGCGTCAACTTCATGGCTCATTGGATTGAAAGCCGCCTAGGTAAAAGCACCGGTTTCGAGACTGTGGCCTATGTGGGCATACCGGATCTTCGGAGTGCCGCAGTCTTTCTTGGTGCCGTGAAATGCGGCTACAAAGTGAGTTCCTACGTGAGACCAATCCACGACAGCCATTCATTAATTCAATTCAGGTGCTCCTGCCTTCACCTCGAAACCCAGCGTCGACCAATCTGTCGCTGATGCAACAAACCAACTGTACGAAGCTCTTGCACGCATCAGAAGTAGCACCGGTCGTCAAAGCTCTCATGGGTTCTAGCTCTGGTTTGAATTGTTTGGAAGTATCTTCTTTCGAGGAGATACTTGTATCGGAGCCTCCGACGTATCCATACCAAGTGGACTTCGCGGATGTGGAGAATGATCCAATTGTCATTCTTCACTCTTCTGGCTCAACAGGTAAGTAACGATACGTCACTCGTCCTCACTGTCTAACAACTGCAGGCATCCCCAAGCCCATCACGATGACGCACGCAACTTTTGCTGTTCTTGACAATGAGCGATATCTTCCGACTGTGCCGGGGCGCAAGAACAGAGACTACTCAATATGGGACTTTAATGGTGGAGGAAGGTTCTACACCGTCTTTCCATACTTCCACCTGGCGGGCTTCTTATCCTTGCTCATCAACCCCATCTTCACCGAAGCCTCCAGCCCCGTACTGGGGCCACCGCTCATGCCTCCAAGTGGATCTCTTCTCAAAGAGGTCATGCGTCACCAGAAGCTTCGAGCCTTGTATCTTCCTCCTTCCATTGCCGAGCAATTATTGATGGAGCCTGGCGGTCTAGAGTTTTTCAGGGGCCTCGACTTTCTCTGCTACACGGGCGGACCCTTCTCCCCAAATGCCGGGGAGTTACTTTCCAAGGTCACTGAGCTGTGCCCGCTCTATGGATCCACAGAAGCCTTTCAAGTGCCGCAGCTAGCCCCATCTGCAGAGGATTGGGCTTGGATGGAATGGAACCCGCACTTCAAGGTGCAAATGCAACCGTCGGGCGACGAAGCTGGCGCTTTCGAGCTTGTTCTTTTCGCGGACGATAGCACCAAGACCATCTCTGCACTCAACCACAACATGCCTGGGGTGATGGAGTATCGTACCAAGGATCTATTCAAGCAGCACCCACAAAAGCCCAGCCTCTGGCAATACTACGGCCGTAGGGACGACATTATCGTTCTCTCCAACGGCGAGAAATTCAACCCAGTACCCATGGAGCTTCAATTACAAGCTTTTCCGCAACTATCAGGTGCACTGATTTTGGGCCAAGGTCGCTCTCTAGCTACGCTGCTGGTTGAGCCCAAGCCTGACCTCTCGAGCAACGAGCGGGCCGAATTGGGCCGCACTATTTGGCCATCCGTGGAAAACGCGAATCGGCTTCTACCGGCGCAAGGCCGTATACTGCGCCAACACATCATTGTAGCCAGGCCAGAGAAACCTTTCGTAAGGGCTGGGAAAGGGACCGTTGTCAGGAAGTTGACTGAGCAACTATACCTGTCCGAGATCGAAGCCCTGTACAAAAATGGCGTTGCGACGACACCGGCCAAGGTTTCCCGGCTGCAGCCAACCCTGGTGCCTCACTTTGCTACAGGTACGATTCTCGCGTTCGTTCGAACCACACTTATCGACTCATTTCCCGAATTCGCAGACATATCCGATGACGACGACTTGTTTTCATACGGTCTCGACTCTGTGATGATCGGCCAGCTTCTGAACAATCTCAAAACTGGGCTCGAAGACAGCACGTCGAATCGAGATCTCGAATGGCTTGACACGCGTACTGTGTACCGCCACTCTTCGGTCAACCGGCTTACTGCTATTCTATCTCAGTTTCTCAACTCTGGACAATTCACTGAAGATGCCCTCGTAAAGTCTCGCATTGCGGCTATGGAGGATCTGACTCAGAAGTACACGCAAGGATTGACACCCTCACTAACTAACATGAAGGATGCCAGAGGACCATGTTCGGTGGGTCTTGTAGGATCGACAGGTTATCTCGGGCCCCGAATCCTCGCCTCACTCCTGATGGATTCCAGCATCGCAACAATTTACTGCCTCAACCGAAGCGCCGACGCCGAAGAAAGAACTAAAAGAGCTCTCACGAAGGATGGGCTTCCCCTTCCCGCGGGATTTGAACATGTCAAGTTTGTCGTGGTTGATATCGGTGCGCCCCAGCTCGGGCTCTCCGAGCCCGACTTCAAACCGCTCTCAGAAGACATCAACACCATCATATACAACGCATGGAGGCCTAACTTTGGACTTCCCATTTCGTCTTTCGAGAAACCGTTTCTATCAGGACTTCGCAACGTCGTTGACTGGTCTCGTCACAGTCCCCAACGTCCTCGCATAGTCTTCATCTCCTCCATTGCTGCGGTGGGGAATTGGCCGAATATCTACCCCCAAGAGCCTGTCATTCCGGAAGCGCCCATCACCAACACTGATGTGGCGATGCACATGGGCTACGGCGAGTCTAAATGCGTCGCCGAGCGCATTCTGCAAGTCGCACACAAGGAATGTGGTATCCCAGTCAGTATCGTGCGTACCGGCCAAATTGGTGGACCCAGTTCATCTCTCGGCGGTCAACTTCCGGTGCAGGGATGGCTAATTGCTCTTACCAAGACATCAAAAGCACTTGGGGTACTACCGAATTCCGTGTCCCCGGTGGACTGGGTTCCAGTTGATGTAATGGGGAAGCAGATTTCGGACATTTCTTCGGACGAAGGAAGTCGTCTTGATTATCGTGTGTTCAACCTCATACACCCTGGCTTGAAGCCTTGGAGCTTATTCCTAGACACGTTGACTAAGCGGTTTGGTCTCGAGGCTGAGAGAGTCAGTCTGCCGGAGTGGTTGAATAGATTGGAAGAGAGGGAGCGGACGGACAAAGAGGGGCAGGGGAGATATGTCGCTTTGAAGTTTGCGGATTTCTTGAGGTCATTGGGCAATGGGATGGATGATATGAGATGTATATCTGATAATATTGGACGCGTGTCTAATTTGGAGATGGAGCCACTTAGCGAAGAACTATTGGCGGAGTGGCTGCGGGGATGGAGGTTTTGAGATGATACGGTGCTAGAACAGGTTAAAACCCGCTCTGGGTAAGCAAATCGTAATCCACTAGTTGGAACGTAGCACTGATTAAGCGCAATATCTTTCCTCATGTCCTGACCCTTCTCTCATTCGTGGAACGACGTTACTAAGCTCTGGACTTCAGCTTCAGTCCTAGAAGGATATGGACCTGGACGCTATGAACCGCTCATTCAATGGTCTTCGATATCCTTTCCATGCATCATCGCAAGAAGTCTTACTAATGGATTCTCCCGTGCACCTTCAACAGCCGGTGGTACACTTCCCGAATTCGAGTTCGAGTCAGTATCGCACAGCCAGGTCAAGAAACCATCCATACCCTCCGTCTTTTCCCACGAAGTTCCAGCCTCCCGGGAAGCTACGGCAAAAGCATCGAGTGCCGTAGCAGGCTGCGGTCGTCTGGGATCCGCCCCTTTCTCTAGCAAGAACTCGACAACATCCCACATTTTGGTCACTATAGCTCTGTGAAGCGGCGTGCCTCCACTGTACGTCGTAGCATTAACGTCAGCGCCATGGCGAAGAAGCTTTTCCATGAGCGGTCGCCCATCCTTCCTCGCGTCGACTCCAGCGGACGTAGCACTCCAAAGCGCTATCAATCCATGGATCGGGCGCGAATATCGCGCATCAGCGCCATTTTCAAGTAGCATTTCAACGACCGAAGTATTTCCCTTCTTCACCGCGAGATCCAGTGCTAGCCCCGAGGTACGATCCATTGGCGGCGTCGCCCTAAGCCCCCAGTTCAGCTTCCTGTTGTCATGGAACGGAGCTAAATTCGGATCCGCGCCATGTTGGAGAAGGAAGCGCACGATGGCTTCATTGTCGATGCAATGGATTAGTGCAGTGCCGAAGTGGCCATCGAGACTGGGCACTTGCTGGTTGGGATGGTAGCCGTGCCGGATGCAGAGCTGGAAAAGAGGGAGGGAGAGGTTGGTGCATGCTGCTTGTATGACGGCGCCTGGTGGTACGGGTACGGTCAGTGCTTGTGCTAGATAGAGGCCATAGTGTTACTCACCGTGCAAAGTCGCACCGCATTCCGCAAGTAGGTAGCTGGCAATCTCGACTTGGTTTCCTTTCGCAGCGCAAGCAAGTCCATCCTGCAATCCAACGTGTCCCAACATGTCCCTCTTGTCCCGTACCCATTCCCTGACCTGCTTAAGCTCCCCGTTCTCGCAAGCCACGTAAAAAGGCCGTACTTGCTCGTTGTCATAGTTACACGGACGTTGAATCTCAAGCCAAAGGCTACTCTTAGCCATCGGCGGCGGCAAAGAAGCAAGACCAAGCTCGTCAAAGTAGCCTTCGAGCTCCCTGCGTAGCGGCGCACGCTTCACGTCTTCACGCTCTTCGTTCCTCTGCGAGATCTCATCGTGCAGCTCCGAATCTTCCTGGCTCCAATTTTTCGGTCCGCGCTCTTGGAGGCTGCGTAGACGATCTGCATCTTGCTGGTCGTGCTGCAGCGGCGTTTGCGAATATTCTACCCATGTCGAGGTGGAGTATTTCGAACTGGGCGGGCTGGAGCCGCTGGGCTTGCTGTGGCGGGATCGGTAGCCGCCTCGCATGATGGATGATAGATGTTGGTTGTTGATTGTTGGTGTAAGCACTTGGGACGTACATCAACTGTTATGATGGAGCTCGTTATTGGTGATTCAACATCCTTGCCTCTTGAGATTTGACTCACCGACAATAAAGGAGCACCATGGTACTTTTGTTAATTTCACAGCACCGCCGAGGGACTGTTTCATCGTAACATAGTGATCGCAGGAGAGTGGCAGACAGCGCCTCCGCACAAGCGCGACGTTGGTCTATGTTCCTGTCAGCGTGTGACGTCATTGTCCTACTGTGTGACCTCTTGGATTTCCACTGGCCCCCCCTCAACACCGCAGCTCGCTGATGTTGTACGGAGCTCTCAAGAGTGATTTATACACAATATTCAACACTGATCGTGATCTTGGGCTTGAAGACGGCTCAGTATACTACGGTGGCACTGCTAAGCACACAGCAAGTATGCCTCATGTCGGCTTCTACCCAGAAATAGCTTCGCGGTGAATTCCTGCAGGAGCAATCAACTCACTTGTCATAGGGCTACCTAACTTACCATGGTCGAGACGGCGAACCATGAATGAGATTGACACCACTGTTGTTCACATTCGGCGTCCCGCCCCCGGGGCGTCGTGAGAGGTCATCTTCTCGGGCGAAACATGAAACGATCATCATTTTGACCACCAATGCAGCCCCCATAAACCGAGTGAGTGCTACCAAAACGCCTGAATCAGCCGGACTGCGCCATCGACGGATGTGACCAATTTCCGCTTAGACGCTCTTCTAATTAAAAGTTACGCAGCATGATCAGTAACAGTCGACTATAAAGATAATTAGCATGTCTCCATCAACAAGTCACTTCTCTCATCCATCGTTCGTTCTCAACACCAATCCTGTCTTTCATCTTGATACTTCAGCATGTTTGTCCGCTTCGCCATCTTGGCCGCTTTGGCGACCGGGTCTTTGGGCAGAGTTGTGTCCCTCGACGAGAAGAGCTCCGTGTCAACTGCCATTACTTCCCGCGATACCGCTCCCTCGCTATTGTTTGCGAGAACAGATCCCAAATCAAAGAGAGGTTGCAGCCCGAAGAACTGCGGAAAGGCTTGCGAGGCAGTGGCCAAGCGTGATGGCCGCGGCTTTGTGAAGAGAGCCGAACCGCGGGCGACAGAGCCGGACGCTTGCCATTGGGCGGGTAAGTACTGATACTACTCCACTTCTTCGTAGAACTTGTTACTCACATCTTTCAGGTCCCGAGAACTACGCCAAAAGGGAGGACTTCATGGCTGGAGAAGGATACAGGGCCAAATTTCATCCACCCGGTGGGGCGAATGAAGTCACGGTTCCACTCCCACTTGATGGTCGAACCTCGTCAAAGATGATGCGCTGGCTAGATCAGCCAGTGAACCTTGCAATGCCCCGTCTTATCGGCTGCACCTCGGTCATCGTTGTCTCCAAGAAGGGAGTATGGGCGAACCATATCTGGGAGATGCCCACATTCCGACCTGAGCCCAACGAAGACGAGACTGGATGGTACATGCCCGGATTTGAAGGAGAAGGCGAGATCACAACAACCTTCCCTCAAAAGGAGCAGCTGGCATTCTTCAAGTCAAACGCCATCGACCGACTCCACAGCCGATACGACCCGGTCACAAGTGAGCACGAGTCTGGTCTAGATGACCTCAGGAAGGCCGGCGAGATATTCGACGACGAGAGTGACTTTCAAGTCTTCATGTTTGTTCCATACACCGGTGTCGACAAGGAGGATGACCCGAACTACGGAAAAGAGAAGCCGGACGGCCTTGGGCCGGCATGGGACCGCAACGGTGAACCCAACCCGAGAGGAGATGAGGGTACAACGGCATACAATGACCAGATCAGAGACGAGCTCAAGGGTATCTTTGGCAAACAAGATTTGCACATTGAGCAGATTGTCTACGCCCCGGACAGGGTTGATGAGGAGGATGCAGGTTACATTTCACATCGCGGAAGGGCTTTGGTTCAGTACCAGCCAGGAGACGGCAAAGACTGCGAGTCCAAGGCGCAGTGGCGCATCTACTTTGAGGGAGAGCAAGAGAATCACTCGCGAGCGGAATGGGACCCGCTGGACTCACAAGGCGACGACAAACCAGCTCAGCGCTGTGGAGGCTCCAGCAAGAACAAGCGTCAAAGTTGCAGCCCCGAGCCAGACCCAGCCCCCGTGCCCGAGAAGGCCGAATACACCGACAACTGCAACGACTCGACTCGCTTGACCCCCTTCGGCTACGGCGAACTCGACAAAGCCATCCAGAATTTCTGCTACAACGCCATCGAGCTCTCGACGCCCGCGGCGCCCATCTGGCGGACATACAAGCGAGAAGATCTGCACCTGCACCTCGCCGTGCAATGGTCGGCGAGCGGGCAGGACGGCTGCAAGAAACAAGACGGCGAACTGAACAACCAGCTTAGCATCGAGGATTGCAAGTCCGGATTCATCACCAACATCAATCGGTGCAACACGGATACTATCTCGCAGAAGTATGGTTCGAACCCGATGGTGTGGAATATGGCGTCGGGATGTGTTGACTTCTGGGTTGGTGGCCATGGGGATGACTGGGAGTGTCCGAACAACGACCATGAGTGTTCGGGCAAGGAGTTGCCGCAAGATTCTAACGCACCTGCCTGGCCTTAGACGCTTCCGAAGCACGTGCTGACACCCATCTGGATGAGTTTGGTACTTTCTATTCTTGATTTCACTTCTTGTATTACCACTGAATGTCTAGGGCAGCATACTTTGTTCACCATATCAAAACCACTGGCATAAATCTCTCCTTAAACAAATGTGCATGATCAGACCTACGTGATCAGACCTGCGTTTCGCAGAGGCACAACAGCCACCCTACGTGCATCTAGGAGGAAATATCATGGAAGAGCTCCAACGCACAGACGTCGTGGATATAAGCTCATAGCGACCAACCGATCTAACCCATTCTATGCTCTAGGCCACCTCCTCCACACCATCCGTGCACAGTCGCAGACGTGCAACCCGGCTGCCGAGATCGCAGTGGAAAGCTGGAAACTCTACGGCTTAGACGAATAAGGCAGATGGATCGACGCTGCGCGTCATCGTCCTGTTGCCCTATGCCCCTGAGATGGAGGATGCGGAAATTAAGGTCATGGCACATTTGTACAATGGCGCCGACTTGGGCTTGGTGGCCCCAAAACCCCCGGTGCAGAGACTGATCTGCTATCATGATGCCTCGATCTCCTCTATGCGAGCCACAATGCCCTCTTTCCATCTCTGGTAGTCTTGCCGCTGTCGAGCGCCAAGGTAGTCGGTTGCGTCCTGCATCATCGTCCCCAAGCCAATGTAGTCGCTCGCTCCACCTTGCAGGCTCTTGTTCCCACCGACGCTCTTTCCTTCGCCAGTCATCTCGACGCCGTCCATCTCCTGGCCGTCGGAGGGCGGGGTAACGTTCAGGAACCATTCCATCTGCAACCAGCCCTCCTCCTGAGCCATGGGCATCAGCTGATCAATTTCGGCCTCCATGTCAGCGGCCGATGTAGACTTGCTCGCGGGTAACTGGAGCATCGTAGCCAGCGCCTTCTCCCGCCATTCGGTATACTGCTCGGGCGTAATGTCCTGGTCCATCATGCGCGAGAGGACGTAAAAAAGGACGACTACTATGAGACCTAGTATCCGAGTGTCGGAAAGATCAGAAGCGGACGGTGGAGCTGCGGCGGCGGCTCGACGGGGTCTTTTGCTCGGCGTTTCGGCCGCGGCGACGGACATGCGTGCCAGCAGAGGAACAATGATTTCTACGCCCGTGTAGATGTGTGGGGCGGCGGCGGGGTACTCGAACGTCCTGAGAACTGCGCGGATGGAGGACATGGTCCATTCCGGCGGCTCAATGGCGTGTCCATCCTTGCGTGCGCTCCGGGGTGTCTTTTTCGCGCTGAGCGGTGTCTTGGGTGTGGTTCGCGCCGATGCAGGAGCGCTTGCGGTGGCTTTGCGAGGCGTCTGGGGGTCGCGAGATGTCGTGGCTGGAAGAGCGCTGTCAAGGTATGTGTACAACTTCTTGTAGACGCGCGGCGCACATGGCGGGCGGGGTGTGATGGAGGGCAGATTGAGGCGCTTCTTCAGCCTGGAACTCGTCAGCGCGTGCCGACATGACTTGGGATGGAAGAACTCGCCTCTCACAAGCCAGATGGGCGCATGCGTACGGCCGCGCGATCTCCTCGTCCGACTTGAGTGAGTGCGCAACGCTGCGGGAGCGCGAGAGCAGCGACACGGCGAGCTCGAGAAGCTCCGGCGGGAGTGGTCCGTTCCACGTCGGCACCAGGACCGCGAGTGCTTGTTCGACAGTCGCTTTACTCATGTTTTGATGCAATTGGGGGCAAAGTACACCACTAAATGACAACTTTGAAGGTGATTGCGTTGGAGCGATGATGTAGCGCAAATGGTTGATTCGCGTCAGGCCTTCGCGATATCACGTGGCGCTAACCCGTTACTAAAACTAACGTGTTCCATTCGCAAGCTAATCACACTAACTTGGTATTCTGGCTATTCTGCTAATTCTTCTAGAGCCCATAATTCTAATTGACTATACTACCACTATATCTATTCTGATTACTACTAAAAGAACGCTAATTATTTCTTGCCCTCATACTTCATGCATGATGAGCCATCTTCAGCACACCTGGGACACATACAACACAAGACGGATGTCTGAGTGACGTTGATCAGAAGACGGGCTCGCTAATACTTCGGCAACTGACATGCTCCAGCCCTCTAGCCACCACTGGCCGAGCGAGCCCGGTCCGGTACGAACGCATAAATCAAGAGGCTCTCCGGAAGATGTCAAATTGCGCGCAATGATGAGGGCGATATTCGTGGTCCGGGCTTGGTAACTCCAACTCCCCAGCTAGGATAGTCGTGCGGCGGTGGATTGCTTGTGCAAAGGCTCACATAGCCGCTCATTTATTGGTCTCGTTGGCGAACGTATTTATACGAACCAGTCTCACAGTCAAACTGTCGACGAGTCTCGTCCATCAGTCGACGCAGTCTGCCTTGTTACGCTTCACCGTTCTTCCAGGGTCCACAGACGGCACCCTCGGGCTTCTAGAACTCCTAGTCAGCTCCAACTACCAGACGATAGCATCACGGGGGTTATAGCTCCGGGTACCTACCGCGCAGCTCTGGTTCTCTTGACGCGTCTCATTGCCGCATCAGCATCAACGGCTGTGGCCGTGGCCGTCTCTGGCATGGCTCTGAGAGCGGCAAGTATGTTATCCCTCAGCCTAGTCTCCAGATCATCTGTATCTAGGGCCGCCGTAAACACAGACCTGGGCGACTCTTCGACGTCTTCATTCTGCGGCTCGTAGGCTAGGCCAGTTGTCGAAGCTGAGCTGGAACCTCCTCTGTCGCTGGAGTTCTCGTGGTTCAGGTCCTCATCAAAGTTGGATCTGTAGTAGAGGCTGTCTTCGGGGTCGTCGAGCTTTGAGAGTAGCTCTCCGACATGTACGCGTGGTGGGGACGAAGTGTTGCAGGCGCCGACACCTCCTTTAACAATGTACCTGCTTAGTGATGAGTTTTCGACACTTGGGTCGCCGCTTTCCAGCCTCCGAGCCTCTCTCAGGCGGGCGGTGGACGCTTCACTTTCGAAACTGTCCAAGCCGTGACCGCCATTCACTTCCCTGCTACCTTCCTCATTGTTACTGTCAAGCAAGCGCAAGGCCTCCTTGCGGCACTCTGCAGCCGGCTTCCGGCCCTCTGGTTGCAGGCAGAGCATCGAGTTCATAACGAGCTCCAAAAGCTCATCTCTCTCGCGAGGAGGAACACTTTCCACCCTCTGGCGGACCCTTTCGCACCATTTTACCCCCATGCTCTTATGCTTGGGAAGTCCAACCAGCAGCTCTACCAACACGACGCCCAACGACCAGATATCGACCAGCGCCGTATACCTCGGCCTTCGCTCCAGTGGGATAGCGTTTGCATCATACATCTCAGGTGCAAGGTAGCGGTATGTGCCGCAAATGGTCTTGAGATCACTCCCCTCTCGCGAAAGGCCAAAGTCGGCGAACTTGATGAAGAGGTCGCCCGGGCGACGGTGTAAGATCAGGATATTGTTGGGTTTGACGTCTCGGTGTACGATCTGCGGCTTCAGTGTGTGCAGGTAGGCGAGGGCATCTGTCGCCTGCGCGAGAATCTGCTTGCATTCAAAGCGCGAAAAGGGCCGCCCTGCCTCGAGATGGTCGTCGACTGAGCCTCCGGGCATGTATTCGAGATGCAGCCATGGCGATGGAGGTGGAGACGAGTCCAGCAGTGCAACGATATGCTTCTAGTGGGGAGTCAGCAAATGTTGTCTGCTACGGTTGTAGATGGGACTGACGTGGTCAATTCGTTCCATGACAAGCGTTTCACTTTCCCACGCATCGGCGTCGTATGCGTTACGCTTGGGCTTCTTGAGCGCATGCTCCACACCCGTGCTGACGTTCCAAACGCGATAGACCATAGCGAACGTCCCTTGGCCAATCTCCCTCTGTACTGTCACGTCCTTGGCTGCTTGTAAACTCGGTGTCTGCACGCCGGACGGCAGCTCGGTGTTGACGTGGCTGAGACCAACACGACCCAAGTCGAGGAGTTGATCGGTATCCGCCATTCCTGCGCAGAACCTGTCCACCTTGGCCTTGTAGGACTCGCAATGAATATTGTGGCGTGGTACGACGAGCCGGAACTGCAACAACTTGACAACCTTGACGACGATGCGGCTCACGCCTTCCAGAAAGTTGCTCCCGCCCACGATCCAGTCGAAGTTCTGCCTCCGAGTGTGTTCCAGGTTGTCATATATGACCGTGGTTCCAACCGTCGATTGGTCGCGGACAACAAGGCGGTAGTTGGCGTCAAAAGTGAGGGCAAAGTGGAAAGAGCTGATGCCTTGGAGGTCGACGAGAGGCAACTCAGCAACGACGCTGCGTCCAGCCCTCAGGCCATAGGTGGTCTTAGGGACGTGGTCGAAGGTCACCTTGATACAGGGCTCATGTCTCAGGTCGTCGTGCTCCACCTCATCCTGGTCTTCCTCGGCCACTGTTGCCTCTCGTTCTTGCCTCGCAGATGGTTCTTGAGGTTCACGTTGTTGGGTACGGCAGCGTCCCGGGTGTACTGAGTCTTCGATACAGCTTAATGCCCAACGATATCCCAGGGTGCCTACAGCTGGGTAGATATAAGCTACGACATTGTCGTCGTCCATGATGAGCGGGGACGTGGTGGGAGGAAGTATAGAGGAATGAGACTAACACCGTGCAGAGCGCGCGAGTCCATCTGTAGCGCCCTCATGGGCGTACTTTGTACGTGAAAGTACACCAGGGGTGTGCGCCGTTACCCCTGCTGGGAAGAAATGGTTGGTCTCCAATGCACTTTGGTCGTTACCACTCCATCCATAGTACAACGCCTCGCGTCTGCCTGGGCTCTGTTCGATCGCCATCGCCCGCCTCGCTGCCCCGCCATCTTCGTGTTCGCGCTTATGCTACTATTCAGCAGAGAGACGAACGAGCATTACATGTATGTGATTCAATAGCTAGACATAGTCGGGTCCTCTCTAGACGGTTACTGGCGTAATTGGCATATGATGATGGTTGATGCGACGGCGTTTTGGTAGGCTAGCCCCCACCTGGCGTTATCGCCTTAGCCTAGGCTGCCGTTAAGCTTGGCTCTTCACGTGCAGGGGTTTGTCTTCCCGGCAACACCACATCACCCTCTCCCCACGTCAACACCTTGCGCAGCGAACAGACAGCCATGTCGACACAACTTTCCGTCGACCAGCTACTTTCTCTCCCTCCAGATGAACGCACTGCGTTCGTGGAGCAGAACCTCACCAGCGAAGACAACACGGTGAGCATCGAAAACCTCACAGGTTGGGAAGGTCTGTCCAACGGCGAGAGAAAACTCCTTGCCCCATGGCTGCTGTGAGTCAACACCAACCGCCGTCTGCGAGGTCTCTCACATGGAACTAGGGCGGCCGTAAGAAACGCAGCACCCACAGCACCCACAGCACCCATAGCCCCCACAGTTGGGCATGTCGACGCCACAGACCTCGCCGCACGGCTCGCCCGAATACCATCCGACCGAGAACAGCAGACCATCATGACCCATTACCCAAGCCCCTCCAGATCATCGACTGCCGAACCTCCCGAAGATCAAGACTACGAAATCCGGTGCTACCATGCTCTCGTTCACGACGGTTGCAGGCCGCTGTTCCCCATCAGTCTTCTCGCGGAAATCGAGACGAATCCAGACGCGTATCACGATTTGCTGCGACCGTGGACGAGATACCCCGACGCCTCGGATCCGGAGGACTGGCAGGCCTTCTCCCGACAGCACGATCGCTGGAAACAATTCCGCAAGTGGCAGCTGCACATCAGGCGGCAGACGCCCAGCTTCTCCTCGTATCTCGAAGAGTACCGGCGCGACTATGAGATGCTTGGAGCAGCCCGCAAGCAGGCAGACCGACCTGAGTTTGAGCAGACAGCGCGTCGGGCATGGGAGCGCGAATATGACTATGGGCCACCGCAGCTCCATGACTCCCCGGAAGCTGGCTCGGGGTATGCTGACGCCCTGAGGACACTGCTTGCGGAGCACGGTTTCGTTCAGCCCTTCCGGCTGCAGGAGGACTTGAAGCAGCAGGACCAGTGGACGACGTATGTCGAATATCTCGCTTTTGAATACACCTGGCTCGACGTGGCTGCCCGGAGACTACAGAAAAGACCGAGTCACGCGCGGAAATATCAGGCCGGAGTAGACTATCAGCAACATAGGGTCAATTGGGTTTTGTCTGAGATAAGCAAGATTGAGGCAGAGCTGAAGGTGGTGGACAGTAGTGGTGGCAGCTGCTTAGGACGAAGCCGAAAAAGAAAGCCCGCAGATGACGGCATTGACGTGGACGGCACGCAGCCGCGGGTTGTGAAACATAGGCGGACGGTTGAGACGGAGAAGATGGTGGCCGGCGGGAGCGACAACTCGCGGACGACACGAAGCAAGAAACGCAAGCTCTCGGGAGATGATGATGCTGCGGAACCGATATCGAAGACAAAAGAGGTGGCTGGCGAGAGTCAACACCCACGCAATGCCGCCTCAGGCATAGTCCTGCAGTCAGGTCTTGGGGCTGCGGTGGTCTCAACAGTCACTACCGGTTCCCGACCCCGTCGAGAGTACAAGCACGAGCGACTGAAGACGCTGCGCCCAAGGGCGAATGGAAAAGTGGCGAGAGTTCGGGGTGTGAAGTGAACGATCCAGCTCAACAACCATTAAAGTCGAGTATACATCAAAAGAGCGGACCAGCAGCACGTCAGCTGTACACACGGAGTTTGCAGCGGTGCTCTAGAAACCGCCTTTCCCATTTACGGGGCTGTGATTTCGGCCCGAGATGGGTCCCACTAATGGCTGGCGGTGCACTACTTTAATTGATTTCTGGTCTAAGTAGTGGGATTTGACTTTGCCCTTCAAAGTGCGCACAAAGCTGCGACTATAGCAGCTACAAAAGTAGGCACAAGGGCGCAGCAGAATGCCCCCAGACACAGCCCGCTGATCTCCGCATGCTTACTCCAACACAAGAAGGCAATGAACTAGATTCTGTCTAAAACGAAAGAGGATTACGGTAGCTGCAAACGAGGGAATGCAACACAAAAAATACCAAGCACGGTATGAACTTCGATCCCACCTCGGGGTCAGATACGTCAAAGGAAAGCCGAGCACACGCCCCCACTTAAACGTCTTCCACCAGCTGGTTCAAACCACCCATCGGCCGCTGTCAACGCACCGGCTTCCGCTTTTGATATACTTCTTACTCTCTAGGGGGCGGCTGATTAACGAGGTAACACCACTAACGCATCTCCCCGCACACACGTTCCCACCTCCGCATGCTATCTTAGGTGGCCCAATTTGTCTTCGTCTCGTGTTCGATGCAGAGTTTCTCGTTGTTATTACAATGAGTTGCTCCGGGCGTTCTTGCGCTGTAAACTCCACCTGCGGAGCGGGCTTTGGGCCCTGAGCGCCTTGTGGACAGCTACTCAAAACACTCATCCACCAGATCAATGTTGTTTCGGTGATGCCTACGACTTTCATAGACGCATGGATACTACGTCGTCATCGAACCGTCATCAAATCAGACAAAGACGCATCGCGATCACGATTTTCAGCGCTCTTCGAGGTTGCAATTGCGTGCTTGCTTATGCAGCCCCGTGGCATCACATGGATCTTTCGAGATGGGATCCTGATGGTGTTGTAGCACAAGTGCTTGGCCAGCCAGCGCGCATTCCACCCCATGTGAACGAGACATCCGTATGAACTGCGTAGAACGACAACCCGCCACACAACTCCCCATTTCCTACGATCCCTTCAAGACTACAATTATGTATTGTGCACATTCTCCATCAGCCGCGTGTGCCTTGCTTCAACGGACGCAAAATTGTTTCTTATCTTTCGAAGAGAGAGCCTGCGCAGAGCCGGTTGCGCAGATCTCCTGGGTCCATCACGATGGGAGGTGCCAAAAGCTGCTGTTCTATCCAATCAGCGCATAACCAAATGCAGGCATAACCCAGGCACGAAGACAATTCGTCATGATCGAAAAGTCTTGCCGTCGCCTTTTCGCTTGCAAACCAGGGCATGCGTGGCTGGTTTCATCGTGGCGTTCGCAGAGTGGTTGCGGACGACCTCCCATCCCTGCAAATATCAACCCGTTTGCAACACAACAACCTTTTATTGGAACGTCACGATTTTGACTGTTGAAGGTTGTCCCCAATGAGCGGTGACGAACGTTGCACGAAATGAGGGGGAGACGTCTTTGTCCGGTCATTGTTCTGTCCTATAGCAAGAGCTACTGCAACCAACTTTCCCAACACACGCCCCCCTTGCTCATCCAGTTTCTGCTCTCATAAAAGCGGTCCTCGCACTCGACCGACGTTACTCGCACCGCAAGAGTTCTCACTTGTATTAAAATCAATACTTTGTACTACGTGCAACACTTCCAGAGCTTCTCCCCCGCACCATCCAAATTAGCCTACAAAACAACATGGCTCGAAACGGCGTAAACGACTACGGCACCAGCGCCACTAGGTCTAGCAAGGTCCACCGTCCGGCCATTCTCGCCAACCACATTCTGCACTGGATCTCCGCGCTCATCGTTATGAGCATCGCGGCCTACTTCATCTCCGCCTTTCCGCACAACACGCATATCGTCTACTGGGTTTCCATTGTAAGTGCTGAGCTCCTTCTCTCTTCCCACTCTTTATTTGACGTCGCCTACAGGCTGCTATCGACACTGTTCTCTACATCCCTTTGCTGGCACTTCCAGCCTCGAACAAGTACAAGGGGTATTTGTGGCCGATTTCCTGGATCTTCTCATACCTCTGGCTCACAGCCTTCATCTTCGCCGCTCAAGACTACAACTCCAGCCCAGGCTCCTGGGCGTATTCTCCCAGCTCCGTAAGCAAGCCTGCACTCAAAAAGACTTTGGAGGCTTTTGCTTTCATCGCATTGTAGGTGTCTAGACCCCGAGATACTGCGATCTTTGCTCATGGGACGTGCACAGCTTCACCAACCTTGTTGGCGCGGCCCTCGAGGGACGCCTTCACGATGTCCAACGCTTCAAGACTGCCCACAATGTGCACGACGAGAAGCACACCGCAGGTCATACTGCCGACGGCGTCCAGGCTACTCAGCCTGTTGTCTAAGCCAACACTCAGCATTATATACATGCGGCTACGACGCACGACTGATGATGGCCCATGCGTAATACTTCGGGTTTCCTGCGCAAGGCAGCATTCTATTCTAAGCGAATTATGGGGTATCGCGATGGGCGGTCCGCTTTTATTCCCGATTCATTGGTTGGGTACCTGAGGGCCAGGGCCCACAAGATCCGACTGTAGTCGGTGGAGATTGCGCAAGTGGATATGTTCGATTGCCAGACCGAGAAACACTCCTTGGCTTCCTATGATCTTCCTCTAATCAACAAAATAGTTTTAGTGTACGCAGCCTGTTCATGAATCATACCTCGCCTTCCTTTCCATCTTGACATACTGCTAGAATGCGGCCATTGTCGCTGGGTTTGCGATGAACATCAATACAGCAGCATTGTCCTCATTCATGACTAGTTGGAACAGTAGTATTGCGCATTGACACTACACTGTGTCTTGGCCAACCTTTCATCTAGCGTGACTCCATGTACTGATCAACGTTAGATCGACTTTCGGGGAGTTGAACGACACCCTCATTCCTCTTACACGTCACGAGCCGGACGATCAATACTATGCCGCGCAACAAGAATAGTAATTCTCGCATGTCCACGGCACTGGGGACACTCTATATTGTTCTTCGCCCTCCAACCGGACGCGGGCCAAGCACACCATGGCATGGGTTGCGGAAATGAGTCCAATGCGCGGGTGTTTCAAAACGTCCCGTGTTCGACCATAATCGGCTAAAACAACGCCACATCCGCACATCAGCGTTTTCCTAGTTGGGGGCCTAGGAAATTATCTATAGGCAGCCTCACGCTATTTTGCAGTTGGGCGCTACACGTGAGTGCGTTCCCTACAGCATTGTCAGTTGTGGGTGTCTTGGGACACTAGCCTTCGGCTACGTCCCTTTTTGAATCCCGAGAGATTGTTGATGGGGGCCAGCCTTGTAGGATGCTGTCTACTTATTACCGTCGCAGATCCGCAGTTTACGACCGCGCATCCGCATAGCGCTTGTTCAGCTTCGGCATATTTTCTAGTCACTCTTTTGTCGCGCATTTACTTGTCGTCGCTACTCATCATGCGTTCTGTTCTCGGTCTGACGGTGAGCTTTCTCGCGGCGGTTGGGTCATGCCGCTCCATCGCTCGTCAGAACGCGGGGAAGCCGATGTAAGTACTCCGTTTGCCTGCCGTCTCGCGAGCTCTTACTTATACCTGTCAGCTTTGCGCACTATATGATTGGCGAGATCTTCGATGAGCATACTAGAACGGACGTCGAAGAAGCAAAGGCTTTGGGCTTGGATGCGTTTGCGATGAACATCGGTATGATCGACCTCGACTTTTGCTAGACTGCAACTAACCAGGTGAAGACCACCTTGAGTCCTGGGCCACAGACACGGTGGATCGTCTGTTCAAGCATGCGGAAGAGCTCGGCTTCAGTCTCTTCTTTTCCTTTGACCACAACTACTTCCAGGACCCGTCTACGTACGCGGAATACCTCAAGCCCTTCCTCCAGAAGACATCGTACTACAGATACAACGGCAAACCGCTCGTCTCCACCTTTGGCGGCGAATCCGTCAGCAATGAGCAGTGGGCATCGTTGAAGCAAACTGTCGGTGACATCGTCCTGGTGCCGGGCTTCTTCCAGGCCACCCCGAGCGACAACTTCTTCGACGACAAGTCCAGCCTCGACGGTGTGTTCAACTGGAACGCGTGGCCCTACGCTTCCGCGGGCAAGACCGAGGTATCAACCATAGACGACGAGAAATACATGACCGCCGCTGGAACCGACAAGCTCTTCATGCTCGGCATGTCGCCCATCCAATTCAAGCACATGGACACCAACAACAATTGGTACGTTCGCGGCGAGGGTAACTTCGAGAACCGCATCGAGCAAGCGCTCGCCCTCCAGCCAGACATGATCGAGCTACAGACCTGGAACGATGCCGGAGAAAGCCATTACATGGGTAACATTTGGCCTGAGCCAAGGACCAACGCGCCTGCCATTAGCGCCTATGTCGAAGGTTACGATCACACTGGATACCAGCAGATCCTTCCCGCTTTCATCCAAGCGTGGAAGCGCGGTGATACCACCGCGGCGGGCATGGTTCCCACGAACGGCAAATCCGTCCAGGGCACATTCTGGCACCACACTCTTACCGTCGACGCCGACTGCAGCAGTGATCCGATCGGCAAGCCTCGCGACATCGACAACGCTGAGGACGCTGTCATCATGGTCGTGCTAGTCGCAAAGGGAAAGACTGGTCTCGTCGTGGTCGTCAACAACGGTAGGGAGCTGGGTAAGAAGACGCTGGTGGAGGGATTCAACAAGGTCAAGGTTGCGGGAGTTGGGGCTGGCAAGGTGCAGGTGGAGGTTTGGGACGGCTCGACCCTGGTTGCTGGCGGATATGGACCGTTGGAGGTGGCTACTTCGAGCAACCTTTGCAATTACAACTTCCAGGTTGTGGGATTCACGGGATAGGGGGTTGGGTCGAGATGCGCATGTGGGAGGGTTGCGAAGTGGTACTAGCCGAATGAGGACTAATCGCATCTAATTCAATGCAGTCTCACAATATACTCGCGTCATGCCTTTTACACTGACGTCCCGCAATTTCACACCTCACGCCATCGGCGTCTCCTTTTCACAGCATGAAGTATGCCTTCTTTACTATGACCTTACGCTTCAGCTCACGTTCAAGCGCACGTAGCCGAGGTAGGCGGAGCGTCAATGTCTTATTTGACGACATCATCGTGTTCGCTGTTCAGCAATACCCGCCACTATAGCTCTCCACCGGTAGGATAATTCCTTACGAGAATGAACTCTCTGTAGAGATAGCCAAGCGTTGGCGATGTTGCCAGAAGCATTGCTTGCGCGGGTAAGGTATTTATCCGCAGGTACCTCCGGGCCATCGGCTTCATAGCGTACAGTCCCCGCAGAGCTTCCTTAGACACTACGCCGATCTTCCTCTGTATATATCATGGGTCACGCACACTCCTTCCTGTTGGCTTTCCTCCCCTCTCAGACCCATCATGCGCGCCAGAGGGTTGTTGCTCGGAGCGGTTGCGCTCTGGCCCCACATCAGCCATGCGCTCCTGGAGCAGAAGTTCGTCAGCTTCACGCCAGGAAATGGGTCACTCGATATCGCCGGTGCGCCAATTTTGGCGGACTCCGATGACTTCGTGGGCGTACACATCGCGCTGAAGAGTTTGGCAAGCGACTTGGAACAGATCACTGGAACGAGGCCGGCTATTCGAAATGTCACGGGCAACTCTACACTACCCGGAAACTCCACGCTCGCGGCGTCGCGTAGCATTGTCATAATCGGCTCCGCCAACTCTACGCTTATCCGTCAGCTCTCCGATCGCAATGTCATAGACATATCTGACATTGAGGGGAAATGGGAGATGTTTAAGACTGTTGTAGTCGCAAGTCCAACGGCCGGAGTAGATAAGGCGCTCGTCATTGTGGGGAGTGACAAACGTGGAACGATCTTCGGCATACATACGCTTGCTGAGCAAAGCGGACAGTCTCCGTAAGTAGTGTCCTGCGTACAGGGAGTTCGGAATTTGACGCCTAAGTAGATACCACTGGTTTGCAGATGTGCCGACAAAACGACACGCTGCAATATACGCGCTCCCGCAGCCCACTATCCATGGCCCACCATCGGTCAAGTACCGGGGTCTATTCATCAACGACGAGGAGCCAGCTTTGACATCGTGGTGGGCCAATCAGCACAATGCGTCGCATTACCCACTGGACACCGAATTCTACGCTCATGTCTTCGACATGCTTTTACGCCTCAAAGCAAACTACATTTGGCCCGCAATGTGGGCGTCTTCCACTCCATCTCCTGGACAGGTCTTCTTTACCGATGATCCCGGGAATATGCAGCTTGCGGACGATTATGGCATCGTAGTTTCAACGAGCCATCACGAGCCGATGCAAAGAGCTACCAACGAATGGAACGCGACTGAAACCGGGCCTTGGGATTGGCGACTGAACAAGAATAACGTCACGCGGTTCATGGAAGAAGGCATCCGCCGTATGGGCAACAACGAGAGTTATGTCACTCTGGGTATGCGAGGTCCCAGCGACAGTGCAATCGTAGGAGACGACGCGCTTGAGATATTAAGGGAGGTATTTGAGGTCGAAAGAGAGATTTTCAAGAAGGTCCTTGGAGATCGGAAAGTAAACCAAGTGTGGACCATTTACAAGGAAGTGGCGACATATTATGCCGCCGGACTGAACCCTCCGGACGATGTCACAATAATTATGCCGGATGACAACCAAGGCCAGGTCCAAAGGCTACCCACTGGAAATGAAAGTGCAAGAGAAGGTGGTGTTGGGGTGTACTTTCATTTCGAGTACTTTGGCAGTCCGAGATCGTACAAGTGGTCTAATAGCAACAATCTCGCAAAGGTTTTGAAAGAGCTTCTACAAGCGTATTGGCGCGATGCTAATCGGATCTGGGTTATAAATGTCGGCGATATCAAGCCCATGGAGTTGCCATTTGGCTTCGCGATGGACCTCGCTTGGAACGCGACAAACTTCGACTTCAAGATGATACCCGCATACCTTCAACTATACGCCGAGCGAGAGTTTGGAGTGGATCACTCTGGCGAGATTGCATCGCTACTGATGGAGTTCAGCCATCTGATTGGCATGCGTCGTTTCGAAATGGTACACCCGGGAACATATTCCGTGCTCAACTACCACGAAGCCGAACGAGTCCTTGCGCGATGGAGGACGCTAGCCAATCGGACGAAAGCACTTTACGAAGCAATCCCAGATGGCTACAAGCCAGCGTACTACGAGCTGCTCTTCTACCCTATCGTCTCCGGCGCGACATACTACTCCGTGAACCTGGGGACAGCCTTCAACCAGCAACATGCCATGGAGCGCCGGAACTCCGCAAACACGCTCGCACAGCAGGTACTCGATGATTTCGACTATGACTATGATTTGGTCGAAGACTTCGATGCGCTTCTAGGCGGGAAGTGGAAGCACATCATGTCGCAAGCGAAGCTTGATGCTGTAACGCAGCAGCCGCGCAACTGGGCCAACCCATCCCGCGATATGGCTACCAACCTCTCGTTTGTGCAGTTGCGACAGAACATGCAGTTCTCGCTTGGCAATTTGGGCATCTATGGAGAGGAGTCTACTAGTCCCATCAACCAAGGGCGGTGGGCGGAATCCATCGATCTGTCGATGCCAACGGTGGGGTATCCGGCGACGGTGCCTGTCATGAATCCGTACGGCCCATCCGTGAGAACAGTCGACCTTTTCATGCGCGGCGACTATCGTGTTCCGCTGACTTGGCAACTCGACAACATCCCCGTAGACTGGCTATCCATCACTCCGCAGTCCGGGACGCTTTCCAAAGACAAGTACGAAGAACGCCTCAACATAACGATCGATTGGACAAAGGTCCCCAAAGGTTTCAACGGTACGGTGAATGTCGGCGTCACCTCAGAGCCAGCACCATACCCGTATTTCGACCTCATTCGCATTCCGGTACAGCACCAGCGGGTCCCGGTTGGGTTCAACGGGTTCCCTGAAACAGCGGGCCACATCTCGATAGAAGGCCCCCATTTTCAACACCCGACACCGAACAATACTGGCACTTCAAACTCCAGTGTGGGATTCGCTCATATTCCCTACCTAGGCACTCGCAGCGAGTCTGGCTCTCTAGCGCTTCGTCCGTACACTGCCTCCCGCGCCTCTCTTACGGCGTCTACATCCGCCTACGTGGAGTACTCCATCTACCTCTTCGCGTCTGTGAAGGCACTCAATGCAACCGTGTACATCAACGCGTGTCTCGACACCGATCCCTTGCTCCTGATGAAGTTCTCGCTCAGTCTGGACAACGCACCGCAGAATTTTACGCGCGTGCTTGGGGATCCGAAGAATGCGGGCGACGTACCGCCAGAGTGGATGAGCGATGTGCCGAATCAGGTGTGGACGAAGAAAGTGAGTCTTGGGGCTGTCGAAGCGGGCGCGCATACGTTGAGGTGGAGCGTGAATAGTCCGGAGGTATATCTTGAGAAGGTGGTTATTGATACAAGAGGTGGCGTCAAGGACAGCTACCTGGGACCTCCTGAGACGATGTATGTTGGTGGACCGGTCTAACCATTGCTATAGACAATTACAGAATCGCTTCACAACGTTCTTACGCTACGTGACTAGTCCTCCGTGCCAAGGTATCCGAATGTCGGTGTGTGTACTGTATACGGTGGTCTACGTGCTTGCTACCCTGTCAAACCAGAGTGCAGGCGACGTCCGACGTAGTCGACATGCCGGGCTGACATTCACGTGTGCCCAGACTTTTGAGGCAAATTAGGGCGTACGGATCCTCCCGGATCGCATGTGCGTCGATGACGACCAGGTAGGTGGTATCTGACCATAGGTGAACCCTGGCCTTCAGAAGCTAAATGATGTGACGGCTGTTTTGCCTGTCAGAAGTCGATAGCTGACCAGAGGCTTCAAAGAGCGAGATAGATCCTTGAACCGGTAGAGGGACGGTTCTCGAAAACAACGAGTGTGCTGAATTGCGTGTGATGATTTCACATCATCGTCCCGAGGCAGGGATCCAACGACATGGTCGGTAGCATCGGCGACACCGTCTGACATGTTACCTCGCAAAGCGCCACATTGTGGTGAGAGACGTGTGGTGAGAGAGATTCTCCACGAAACAATCCCCAATGCACGCATAGTCAACCTCGTTGGGGGTGTTGGGCCCCTCACGTGCGATCGCGTCAAGCGGGCAACCATCCGAAAGCCGCACTAGCGCTCGTTCGAAATTTCCAACGTCAATCACGTCAACGACACCATCGCACGCTTGAGACAAATTTTTACGCAAAACGTCCCCCTTTCCAGCGACAGCAGTTCTCGGCCCTGTAAGCGGCGGCGCATAGTGGAGCATAGTGGCGCTTGTGCCCGGCTTAACCCTTGAGGCTCTGCGAATGAGGCGCAAAAGTGTCGTCGGAGGTGGCATATTGCACGACTTGGGTGGCAGTGGGAGATGGCGCGACGTTGGCATGGAACGCGCCATTACTGGGCGGCTGCGTGGCAGGGACCCATCGTGCTCTCGTGCTTTTCTCCATAAAGTCAAGGCACACGCTTCTTCGTGATCTTGTCCGTGCCAGTCGTGTTCGCTCGTTCGTTCGTCCGCCACCATGTCGAAATTCATCACCAGGTTCCGCGGTACCTCTGTCGCTCCGTCGGACGACTCAAAACACCATGATACTGCTGCTGTAGATCTCGACAATGGTAGGCAAAGCTGCTCCAGAGGTCTCTTTGGAACATGACTTACAACCGCGCAGGCTCCTTGCACCAGGTTCGCCAGGCCAAACGCCAGGTCGGCGTCACCTCCGCCATCTTCCTCGTCTTCAACCGCATGATCGGCACCGGTATTTTTGCGACTCCCAGCGCCATCTTCACCCTGTCCGGCAGTGTCGGCCTCTCGCTCTTCATCTGGGTTGCCGGCATGCTGATCGCTGCTGCTGGTATGGCCGTCTACCTCGAGTTCGGAACGGCCATCCCGCGGAACGGCGGCGAGAAGAACTACCTCGAGTACGTCTATCGCAAACCGAGGTTCCTGGCTACCGGCTTCTACACGGGCTATGTGCTCTTGCTTGGCTGGGCTGGATCCAACTCGGTCGTCTTTGGCGAGTACATCTTGCACGCTGCGCAGATCGAGGTGAACAGGTGGAATCAGCGTGGCATTGGACTTGCGTGCATCACGTCGGCTTTCCTGATCCACGGTCTGGCGCTGAAGTGGGGCTTGAGGCTGCAGAACTTGCTCGGCATAATCAAGCTGCTCATCATCCTCCTCATAGTCGTCTCTGGATGGGCCGCGCTCGGAGGCGCCCTCAAGATTGACAAGCCGCATAACTTCGACAACGCTTTCGCCGGCACCACTGGCAGCGCCTACGGAGTCGTGACTGCCCTGTACAACGTCATCTGGAGTTACATTGGCTACAGCAACGCCAACTACGCCCTCAGCGAGACCAAA
>Ga0247733_1000228_pt1 | contig 57931 bp, 35 predicted proteins | sample UWRJL043104R2_FD_180932 | JGI IMG/M metagenome (GOLD analysis project Ga0247733, IMG submission 180932) | Plant litter microbial communities from Arlington Agricultural Research Station in Wisconsin, United States - UWRJ-L043-104R-2 | ecosystem: Environmental > Terrestrial > Plant litter >...
CTCACCTACACCGCCTCAACCCCCTCCGACCAGATCCTCAACTACGACAACATCCTCAAACGCATCGTCCCCCACTCCACCACCCACCCCACCCTAGATTCCTTCTCCCACGCAACCTACTACGAAGCCCTCCTGCACCACCACAATCTCGCCAAAACCCACGCCCCCACCTTCGGCATAACCCACCTCTTCGGCGAAGTAGTAACCTCCACCAACACCCTCCTCGAAAAAAACCCCACACTCCTCCGCAACCTCCCCACAGGCTTCACCCTTTCTGCCTCCACGCAACTCGCCGGCCGCGGCCGCGGCTCGAATGTCTGGGTCGCGCCCCCAGGCATCCTGGCCTTCTCCACCGTCATTCATCACGACTTTACACTTACCCAGTCCGCGCCGATCACGTTTATCCAGTACATCGCTGCGCTCGCCATCGTGCAGGGGATAAAGACGTATGCACCGGGCTACGACCAGGTCCCCATCAAGTTAAAGTGGCCGAACGACATCTATGCCCAGCTCCCCGGCTCGCCCACAAACCCCCTCGTCAAAATCGGCGGTATCCTGGTAAACTCGTCCTACAGCGGCAGCAGCTACGACCTCGTCGTAGGCATCGGTCTCAACCTCTCCAACGCACTCCCTACAATCTCTTTGAACCAACTCGCCGCTTCCGTCGACCCGCCGTTGAAGCCTTTCTCGCCCGAGAAACTGCTCGCTTCTATACTAGCGCAGTTGGAGTCGCTCTACCGTGACTTCTGCGTGTTAGGATTCAGCGAGGAAATGGAGTCGGACTACTATGATAGCTGGTTGCATACGAATCAGCTTGTGACGTTGGAAACGCACGATGGCATGAAAGCGCGCATCAAAGGCATCACGCGAGATTGGGGATTGTTGCTGGCTGAGGAGGTGGGCTGGGAGGACAGGAGTACAGGCAGGGTTATCTCGCTTCAGAGCGATGGTAATAGCTTTGACTTTTTCAAAGGCTTGGTACGACAGAAGGTGTAGGCCGCTTATTAGAGACGTGGAATGTAAGAATGGCATTAGGAACGTGGAGTGTATTATATAAGGTAGTAGGTATCCGAAAAGAAAAGAGAATGTTCAACTGCTCAGTCGTCGCTCGACCGGTCACGTCGTAGCCGCCGGCGCGGTCGTCTTCATCTCTTCGTAAACCGGGGGCGAGACATCCGGATGGAACGGTGGCTGCGCCGAACCAGCCTTTTCAGCGTCAAAAATCCAGACGCCGTTCGTCAGGGTGTCGTTGACCGACTCTCCAATCTTCCCGGCGAGGTTCTTGAAACTAGCGTACTCATTTGTCTTCGTGAAGAAGCGTCGCTCCCACTCACGACCCTCCTCTTTCTCCTGCTTGCGCATCGCACGCTGGCGGTTCTCGATGATGGTTTTCTGATACGAGGTAGTGTCCAAGTCGCCTTTGACAATAGCATCAGCGACCTTTTTCCATGCGCGCCGTGACTCAAAGTCATCCTGATCCTCAATTGGGGCTACAGTCAGGGGTGTGGTCTTTGTTGCCGCAGGATCATATGTGTCCACCACAGCCTTGCTCTTAGCATCCTTGATGGTAAAGGTGTTGTTCCACTGGCCATCGGCTGTGTAAATGGGCTCCTTCTTCTTGTCCTCGGGGTATATAGACGCCGTGAAGGAGTTTGACTTTCCAGAAAGCCAACCGCGACCGCTGTAATCGATCTTTGCAGTGTAACCGGTGGAAGATTGGATGTAGGAGACGCTATCGAGCTCGACGAAGGGAGAGCCGGTTATGAGGCCTTCGATGTGGAGGGATGGAAGGGTGATGAGGTAGTCTTCGTTGTACTTGTCGATGTGGAGGATTGCGTGTCCGATTTGCTAGCAAGGTCGTGAGCGTCATTATTCTATGAAGACTTCGGAGAACATACCTTGACGTTGATGGTACGCGAGAACGACGCCTTCTGGGCATTATAGCCCTGTAGTTTTATACCGGCCTTCTCGTTCCAGATGCAGTATGCTGTAACCGGGGGATGATGGCTACACCCGTTAGCCACGTATATTGCTATTGTCGACATCAAACATACCTGACTTGCTCGCTGACAAGCCTTGTCACGCCGGCATCATCTTCCCACTTGCCAAGAAACAGCTCGCCCAAGAATGGGTTCAAAGGCTTCTTCTCGCTGCCCAGTTTCTCGCTGCGACTTGCATACTGCGACTTCAAGGTGGAGAGGAACCACTTGAGCACAAGCATGCAACGCTTCTGGGGGTCTGGCTCGTTGGCGGGCGCAACGAAGACGCTAGGATTCTCGGTCCAGTAGGAGGAAAACTCGACGAGGGAAGTGGTGGAGAGGATGAAGGCGGGGGCGGTCATGGACGCCAGGTCGCCGTTGAAGGACGCAATCGACTAGGCGTACGTTAGCGACACGTCTTGTTTAGCCCAGACATGGGTCCGAGATCCTAAAGCTCATCCCGGCGCCTTGCCATTGCACATGTAGAGCAATACATACCTTGATAAAGCTCGTCCATGAGCCCTTGGACTTGGCTGGGAGCGCAGAGCCTTCCTGCTCTTTTGCGGGTGCCATGACTGTCGAAATAAGACGGATTTGCTAAGGCTAGGAGAATGGCGACTGTAAAACTTCGTTGCAGTTACGAATATGGTGGGGGAGTGGGGAGGCGGGGAACTTGGACGGGGTGGTGGGTGTTTGTGCCCACGGCATGGCGTGTGGCTGAGCGCGCGACGTCATAGCAACGGGTAGAAGGGGCGATCGCCGCAATGATGTGGTGACGATTGCGCCTGCCGTTCTGTGCGATGTATACTGGGGCTACGTGCACATGTGCGGCACGGTGGTAGCACAATGTTTCGCGATATATTGCTGTGGTTGCGTGCAATTGTCATGCGGATCAGATCTAATCCATCCTTGAAACATGTTTTGGTACCTGACAGGCTTGTGGCGGTGCAGTGGCGCGGCTAGCGGCCGCCATGACATCCAAGAGCTAACAGAACGACAGCTTATAGAAGCATAACAAGACCATTCCTTTTGGTTCGATCCGCGTGAAGACGTACGGATGTGCGCACATAGAGCACTGGTTGTGTTTGCTGTGTCCAGCTACACGTATCTCATTCTTGATGGTAGGACCCAGCTAGTTGACAGCCTTCAACTTGCATATCAACGGTTTCTTCTCCCACACCGTAAAGGCGCGCTGATCCGTCCAATTCTCACTCTCTGGGCAGAGCTCCAGATCGAAGCTATACAGCACCCTCGCCATTATGAGACGCATCTCGTGGTAAGCCACACTATCGCCATCAGATTAGCAGTCGTCTTGTCTCATACCAAAGAACCAAACTTACTTCTTCCCCACGCAGTCCTGCGTCCCAAACGAGAACGGTTGCAAAGCAGCCCTCTTATCGTCTGCGAACCGCTCATCACCGAGCCAGCGCTCCGGCAGAAAGGACAGCGGCTCCTTGAAATTGCTCTCCGACGTGTAGCAGGCCAGTTGTGGTACATATACGATTGTCTATGGATTGATAGTCAGCAGGGTTTCAATCAAGCTCCAATGGTACGGAGTACTGACCCCTGGAGGAACGTATTCGCCACAGATCGTCGAACCCTCCGATGGCGTCTGCCTAGGCATGCCCGTAACTACAGGCGGATACAAACGGAGACCCTCTTTGATGCACGCATTGAGGTATGGCAACGCAGCAACCTTCTCAATGGACATGTTGCTAGGGTCGTCAAAAGCGTTGCGGATCTCGCTCGTCAACAGTTTCAACGCTTCGGGATGTTGCAACAGGAGGTACGTCAAACCCGAGAGCAGTGTTGCCGTAGTCTCCGTTCCAGCAAGCATGAACAGTCCCGCGTTCGCATCCATTTGTCCGCGCGTCAACCCCCGGCCCTCAGGTTGATCCAGCACGAGACTCCAAAAATCGGCCCCTTCGGAGTGGCGGCCTTTCTCGAGGCGCTTGGTGACGCGGTCCACGGAGTTCTGGAAGTGCTCCTCGCTTTTCTTGACCACGGATGCCGGTATGCACGCTTTTAAGGTCTTCAAGAGAATCGGATAGTTGAGCAAGATGGAAATGCGTATGCCGACTCTGATGAGCCCGAACACGGATTTGACCCAGGTATTATACTCGCCGTTGGCCAACAATTGCAGCGGTTCTCCGAAAGTAAGGTCTCCCATTATGTCGAAAGTAGTAAAGTTGAACATTGTGACCATGTCAAACTTGTGGTCAGGATCCTTCTCTAGGCCTTCTCGTAGCTTCGCATCCAGCAGGTTGACATACTTCATGAAGACTGGCTCCTGTTGCTTCACAGCACGGTCTGAAAAGGCCGGATTGAAAATGCGGCGCACGCGGGCATGCTCTTCACCCGCTAACATTTCAACGGACTTCTCGTTGTTCATTGCGAAGAGCTCATAGCGTGGCCAGTACTTATGCGGAGTAGAGCCTCGAGCGCCCTTTGGGCCGTGGCCGTAGGCGTCTTTCCATGCTTGGGCGTTGACGAAGCTCAACTCGTCAGGGGAAGTACGGACCACGTCCCCATACTTGCGATGTAACGCGATTGCCCGTTTGTGCGGGGAACCATTCCAAACGGCAATGCTATGGGGAATTCGCGTTGCAGCGTCAAATTTTGGTCCGGGAAATTTCGAGAGCGGATGGAAATAGACACGGTAGATGGCTACTGCGATAAAACGGGCGACGAGCTTGTCTTCAAGTCAGGTATCTCCCGGTAATCAAATGGGCGGTTACATCGGGGCACTTACAAGGGTAACGACGATAGTGCCAATTGGCAATATCGATGCAAGTTGGAGGAGTCCAGAAGTCCTGGTCGTTCCATTCGTTGTAGACGCCATGCTGCCTTTTCAGTGGAACAGAAAGACGGGCAGTGAAGATTTGACGTCTGGAATTTATACGTGGGCGTTCTTACCGCCATATACCAAGTTTGTCAAGCGTCGCCCCGCCTCTTGTCGTCGTACAAGCCCACTTGCCACTTGGATAAAGACCTCGTGGTATATTGCCGAATGACTGTGTCGCAGCGCATATCACAGCAACGTCGGCCAATCCGATTCTCGGAATGAGAACGAGCGAATGGCTTTCGTCCGGTCCTATCGTCCTACTCCCTCCACCGCTTCTCAACACCCACGCGCTTCCACCGCCCTATGCACACAAGGGGCACAACTCGTCAGCGTAACCGAGAAAGACATGTTATTGGCATGGTTCGATCATCAGCAGTACATGTGACAGACTTGGCAATCAATCAGCACCTGCATATACAAGTACACACGGAATGGCGCCATTGGCAAAACGATGATCAAGGCGAGGAGCGTAACTTGTAGCGTTGCGGCGTCGATCCCCCCAACGTCTTATCTGCTTGGTGCTGATTGGTCAGAGAGATGCTAGTGAGATCGTGACTTCGCGTTCCGCCGCCCCCAGAATAATCGCCATCAACCGCGTCTAACCCACTCATTATACACAATCATGGCCGCCCCTCGCGCCCGCAGCGGGCTTCGCTTCGTCGTCTCGTCATCTAGATCAGCACCCCTCGCATTCAGAATACCGCACCGTAGCTTCTCCTCCTCGCCCATTGCCTCCGCATTCGCCAACAGCGCCCCTCGTGCCGCAACGACTACAACGACAACTACCTCGCCCAAGACTATAAACACCACTGCTACCTCGAAACCCGCCTCCGCATCCTCACCCGCGCGAACCGTAACACCTAGCTTCCCCGCGAAGGAGCCTCTGGTCCCCACCTCGCGCATCTCCTCTTTAGAACCTGCTACCAATGCAGCACGCCGCCAGCGCTCCCTCACAGATGGTCTATCCGATCAGCCCCCGGAGGTTGTAGGTGTGCCGGCGATAGACTGGACGCGCTCCTTCCATGGCCTCGGCGGCGGTGCCTTCACACCCGAGCAGCAGGAGATCCTGCTTGCGTCCATTGCGCCGGACGATGTGGAGGTCAAGCCTGATGGACTACTATACCTACCGGAGATCAAATACAGGAGGATATTGAATAGAACATTTGGGCCGGGAGCGTGGGGTCTGGCACCTAGGGGTGAGAGCATCGTGACGGGAAAGCTCATTACGAGGGAGTATGGGCTTATTGTACAGGGCAGGTATGTTGGCGATGTCTATCCATCTCGTCTTTCAAAAAGGTACTAATTGCAATTGCAGGCTAGTTTCCATCGCCCGCGGCGAACAGCAGTACTTCGACCCCGACGGCATTCCCACCGCCACCGAGGGCTGCAAATCCAACGCCCTTATGCGCTGCTGCAAGGATCTCGGCATTGCCTCTGAACTTTGGGACCCCAGGTTCATTCGGACGTTTACAAAAGACATGACGAAGGAGGTCTGGGTCGAACATGTCACGACGAAAAAGAAGAAGAAGATCGTGTTGAGGAAAGACGACGCGGTTAGATATCCATTCAAAGAGACGAAGTAGATGGACAGGCGCGTATATACCCAGGCATAAAAGAGATCTTTGGGTACGTAGGACTTCGGGTCGAGGGATTGTACATGTACACTGTAATATAGGCTTGTAAGAGCAATCAAATGTGCAAATATCATGCACAGGTAACCACCTAACCGGTACTCAACATACACGTATTTCGGTTCTACGAGGAAGTCCAGAACGCCAAAACACCCCGAATACGTCAGAGCGGATGTCGCCGCACCCGCTCCTCAGCGATCACCCAGATCGAAGCCCGTTGAACGAGCCTGACCAGAAGAACGAGATGTGCCATGATCCTTCCCATACGCAAGCGGATCCTCAGGCTGGGGTGGAGCACCACGCTGCCAGTTCCACGGCATCCACCCAGTGCTCGTCCTCCTGTCCAGCGCCGGTGGGGTAATAGGGTAAGGCGGGCGTTCCTGGCCGATCTCATCACGCTCGATGCGGTCGAACTCGGCTTCGCTCCTGCTCTTGGACAGGCCGCCGCCGTCATAGTATCTGCTTCCTGCCTCCCGTTGCGCTCGCACGTTATCTGCTTCTTGGTCAAAGGCCTGTAGGAGGGTCTGCAGCCGTTCGCGCTGCGACGAGACGTAATTCAGCCGGTCGTCGGTGTTGCGGATGTTATCGGGAATGATAGGCGCACTGCGGTTGAGCTCTGCTGCAGCCCCGTCTCTGTTGCCCGCAGCATACATGGCTGTGGCTCCGGTGAGCGCCTGGTTGACCAAGCTGTACAGATTGTCGCTACCCCTCGCAGCGGGCAAATTGAACCGCGACATGAAGTTCTGCGCATAGCTCTGTCCGGCAGTAGGCTGCGGAGCACTCTGGCGCGGCGCGAACCCCATTGCATGGACCTTGACCCACTCGATGCCCTCCTGCACAAATCCGAGCCCCGCGCTCCTCGCCCGCTCATGCGCATCGGTAATGAAGTCGTCGATCTCGCGTTCGTGGTGGTACAGAAAGGGCTCGACGTATTCCTGGTAGATGAAGGTGGCGCCCTGGGAGCCGGGCAGGATCAGGTAGAGGTGGAGGAAGAAGCGCATCCAGGACCAGAAGGGAACCCAGCTAAGAATGAAGTCGAAGAGGTTTTCGACGGTGGTGAGGAGGATGAGCATCATAAAGTACATGAGCCATGGTGCGAGCTGGGCGGGGTCTGAGGTGTGGATGGCTTTGTAGGACGCGAAGACGGGGAAGAGGACTGTGGTTGCGACGCTGGGGGATATTAGCTGCCTTTCATACACGTGTAGAAATAGCTACGAGGCATTCGGAAGCTGTATAGGTACTGCGACGTGCAGAGCTTGCCTCTGTCGGACTCTGGGTGCGGGGGCGGGGTACACTCACGTCAAGCCGTCGGCGATAAACCCAAACATCGTTGCGGGGTTTTCAGATCTACAGATCGGTGTATAAGGCGAGAAGCGAAGACCTTGGAGGGTCGGGTGTAGGAAATGTGAGGATGTGCACGAGAAGCTTGGGGGAGCTGCCTGGCAGCAGCGATGATGTAGCTGGTTACTCAGCTCAGCCAGTCCCACTAATCGGTGCCGCCATGCCGTGTCCGGTGCCTTTGTTTCCGAGAGTCAGTCCGCACTGGCGACGCCGCTTGCGTTTGACGGAGAGTGGCCGGGTCTTGCATGGTGAGCGAATTACCTGCTTGAGGAACATTCCTATGTAACCTAAATATGTCTTGTGAGCATATCTGACGCGCGTTGCCGGCGAGTAAGGTGCACAGCGCGCTAATCTGGGGTTTCCTGTTTGGGATGGACTGCCGAGGCTGTTCCTGAGGCTCTTCTCCGTTTTCGTACGTTACTTGCACGCTGGCACGATGTCCAAGTTGAACAAAGCGAAGTCGCAGTTGCTGGAGAGATGAGACAGTATGTATCACTGGCTCATGATCGATCAGAACATCACCCCTCTTGTCGATCACCATATCCAAATCTTGTAAGTTAGAAGAAGTCATTCTTTGGCTTATGCTTCGTGACAGCTTTCAGGCTACAACCTCTATGTCGCTCAAATATAGCTACATGGGACTTCTAGTTTTTTCAGGCCAGATCCTTTAGCACATTTATTCTCTCCCATCGCTTATGATACTCGTGACTCTCAAACACCCGATCCACGAAGAGAATGTTGAAAGGACCCCAGACTGGCCGATCCCACGGTATGTCTCTAATGTTGCGTAGAAAAAGTGGTCTGACGATGCAGCGGACTTGTTTTGATGTCAGTGAGACAGCGGCGTAACCCCGTATATCTTCTGGACTGGCGTCTTCGTCGAAGGTCGGCAACTAGTTCTCAAAGATGGATTCGAGGAGTCCTTCTGGGGGGTCGTTGAGGCGGCTATAGCTTTCTATAGTGTGCAGTTGAAGGGAGTGGATGCGGGGGTCAAAATGGGCTGACTCAATCACCCGGGTAATTCATCTGGCAATTATACAGCGTGATTCGCAAGGCAAAGGATAGGCAGGACCTGTGCTGTTCTACGGTGTCTAAACCGTCTTTCCACACTTTGACGTGTTTCACTTAGCCGATTGTATAATACTATTCAGGATATTGTGTTAAGAAATTCGTCACCTGTGGTGCCTGTACCACGGCTCATCTTGTCAGATCCTTGCGCCTCACCTCTACCCTCGCCATCTCGACATATATGTGTTACACCTAAGGGTAACCAGTACCAACTTTCCAAAGCCAAGCGCACGACCTCACAACATGTTCGCTTTCCAAAGATTTCGCGGTGAGGACATCACCGACGCCATGCTTGGGCAAGCCGCGGGGCTGTTCTCCTCCTCGTACGGTGTGTGGGGTCCGTTGGCCGAACGGGAATTGGGCACGTGGGCGACAAAAGGTATCTTGCGTTGCCAACCTCTTGGACTATGCAGTTCATTTTCAGCTAACAAGAAAGGTCGCCGAGTGAAGATGAACGTAAACCGGTTGAAATCTCAAATATTACCTGGGTCCGGAGATAACGTGTACGTGCGAGTCGAGACCGAAGGCGAATACGTGGGACATGTGTTTGCTACGAGGTGGTTGTATGAGGGGAAGAAGATTTGCTGGATTACGCAGTTGTGTGTGAAGCAGCACTTTCGCAGACAGGGACTGGCGATAGAGGTATGTCTCTTCCCTTGCGGATGGTGTTTATGCAGTATATTGACGTAAGATGCAGTTAATTACAAAACTCCAAGGAGGCGAAAAGGACGCCGGCTTCGGCATCTTGAGTTCGCACCCGGCTGCTATAATGGCGGCACTACGGGTGTTTGGAAACGGACTGGAAGGCGTTGACTTGGGGGTTATCAAAAGGAACGCTCATGGGATAATGGCGATGTCGCCCGTTGATTATGTTAGGAGTGCTCTCTTGGCCGGATCTCTGTTTGAAGAAGCTGATGAAGATGCGAAGGGTAGAGTTGGTGGCGACGCAAACAGGGGTATCTGCTGCGCATTCACTAAATTCTACGTTGATCATGGGGAGCCGATGGCAGCCTTGGAAGAGATTGGGAAGAAGAGGCAGTGGCCTTTCGGAGGGTTGCCGGAGGGTTGTGAGTATCTGGCTCTAGGTCTGGAAACTATGCCGCATGGGGAGGGGCGTCGTGATGAAGCCAATATGACTTGAAGATACTTCCACGACTGGAAAGGTGGCGAAGAGAGTCTGGTTGCGTTTTATGGATAATACGAGTATATCCTAAAGCTGCTCGTCTTACAGTGATGACCAATTACCAAAACTCCAGACTAGATTTTTACGAGACGAGAGCACGACAGTGCGTAGTCTTTCCTCTTCTAAGTGATGGTAAGGAGTACCATATTTGAGTCTTAGCCTTTTGCGTTCGAGCATCCAAGAACTCGTTTGCGCTAGCTTTCGTCCTCTCGAAAGTGTCCATCAAATGGGTAGCTACGCCTCTGTCCGACGGAGCCTTTTAATAATTTTTCGGTTCTGTACCCGAACTCCTCAACGCGGCGTAGCATGTGATGCAACGAGGATCAGTTGGGCGATACTAGCGGTGCCGCCAACGTGACGGAAGCATCGGTCATGGTGTTACGGGTGAGGTGTTGGAAGATTTGGGAGTAGCGAGGAGGTGGAAAACTTGAATTGGTGATACCTAAACGTGCCCCCTTTTGAAAGGGAATGCCTGAGTTCACTTTACGTCCCTGAAAAGAACCCGAGCCGCAGCCACCAAGAGTCCACAGCTCAATGCCATCATTGATCTGATACAGATCCACCTCCACTGCTAGGTAGAGGTTCCAGTTTTCCCGCTTTGACCTTCTGCTGTGTTTTCATGTAACCCTGGAGAACCCACTGCGTATCGAAATGGCCCTCGCCCAGCATTTTCTTCAACCCCTCGTACGAAATCTTGTAGCATGCTAAAGCCTCATCAAATTTCCCCTGTCTTACCAAGATCTCCGCTCGTATACGATGTGAGTGCAACGTGTTGAGATTGTCCTCACCCAAGATCTCAATCATGCCCGCTAACACCGAGCGACTCATATCCTCTGCCTCTTCATATTTGCCTCGTTTGGATAGTAGTTGAGCAAGACCTTCCATAGCAGCCAGCAAGGACTCACTCATTGCGCCATCACTCTTCGTTTCATCTTCCACCGCTCGTCGACACAAGTCTTCTGCTTCGTCAAACTTGCCCTTCTCCCCCAGAACCTCGCCCAGTCTGAGCATAACTTCAACGTCCTCTTCGCCTTGAGTCTTTCTCGCGAGCAATACCTGACGATATACTGACTCGGCCTCTTCGTGTTCGTCCCCCAAAAATAGCAGTAAACCCAGGTACTTCATGTTGATGAAAGCCAAGCCATCCCACGCAGTCATGTCCTTTGGTACGGACTCGCATACCCGGCGTTGCAATTTTTGTGCTTCGTCATTCTTGCCTCTGCCCTCGAGATATATTGAGGTGAAGAAGAGATCCGCCGAATTCCCCCAATCGCTCAAATCAAATCTTTCGGTCGTTAACTTTATGTCAGCCCTTGCCTTGTCCAACGCATCACTCTCTTCGAAGCGACCTTGGGCTTTCAAAACGCTTGCGAGACACACATTGGCGGAGACCGTTGTCGCTTCGGCCGGTCCGAGAACTTCCATTGCCTTTTCCATAGTTTTCCTCAAAAGCGTCTCTGCTTCGTCCCATCTCTGCATCCTCCCCAGACACATGCCAAGGCTGACTGCCGTAGCGAGGGTGCGTTCGTGATCTGCCCCTAGCCTTCTATCGTAGAAGTTGAAGAGAACTTGTAGAAATGGCTCAGCCACTTCCCAGTGCCCATCGTATTGAGCGTGTTGTGCGAGTCTTCTCATGAGAGGTGCCCACACCTTCAACCCTAGATCGCCGGGAGGCTCAAAGTGAAGTACACGGCGGGCGTGTGGAAAAAAAAGACAACGGGCGTAGTATGAATCAAAATCGTCGTCCGGGAATGTGCTCATAAGCGAAACGAATCTCTCCTGCCATTCTTTCAACTCGCCACGATCTTCTAGCCACCCAATCGTCGCCCACTGCACTAGGCGGTGCATGCTAAAACGGCTGCCGTCTGCATTCATCTTGATAATACAAAGGTCGGTGAGGACTGCCAAATCTTCCTCGAAGTTGTCGTGTGTTGCCTTCTCCGTGTATACTTCCTCGGATGGATGTTCGGAGGTAGATGCCACATGGAAGGGCCACGGCCACCAGGACCACCAGGACCACCACAACAACCACCACGCCAGCCACGACCATTGTGCTGGCACCGGCGGCGCCACGAACTCAATCTTATAGCGATCTACCTCCTCGTATCGACCTTTTAGGAGAGATTCTTGTATCTGCAGCCGATCAAAAAGGCACATGAAGGATAATAATCTTGCAGCGGACGGTGACGTTTCGCGGACATACTTGCATGACATCTGGCATGTGACCAAAACCGAGTTGGACCGATCAGGATTCCTGTGTGGTTCGTGTGCGACTTCTTCCAATGATTTGATCAACGCTTGGTTCTCCTTCTCTATGCCTTCTGTGTAGCTAGCGACTGTGACGCGGGGAGCTCGTCGGCTGATGTATGCGGCGGCTTGCGAGATAGCCAACGGTATGAGATCGAGTGCATGAACGAGCTTGACCATGTCCTCATCTTTGTATTTGTCGGCATTCTGGAGCTTCTTTTTGAGTAGCAGTATCGCTTCAGACTCGTTCATCTCGTTCAGTTCGAGGCAATAGTTGAAATTCCCGGTCAGCTCAAAAGCGACATTCCTGTTCCTCGATATGATCAGAATTGATCCGGTACATGACTTCGGAAGAAAAGCTTGGATTTGCAAGGCAGCAGAGGTGCTAGAGGTGGGTTGACCGGCGTGTGCGGGGTCTTTGTGGGGCGGCGGTGCTGTGAACACCGAAAGTTCGTCTGCGTTGTCCAGGATCATGACCCATCGACCATTCGCTTCCTCGGAGAGCCATTCGTACACGTCCTTGAATATGTCCGTCTCTTTTTCGTAATGACCTGGGATGCCGACTGCTCTCGCAATTTCCCTGTACCCGAGATCGAGATCGGCGATACTTCCAGCTTGTACCCAAAACACCCAGGTTTCCGGTGAAGCTTTGAGTATTCGGTAGGCGTACTCGATAGCTATTTGAGATTTTCTGGTTTGCAATCATCAGCCTTTACTTCCAGGTTGTCATCCAAGGTAGCACATACCCTACGCCCCCAATTCCAACAAGCGCGAGTCTTGCGACTGGATCAGGGCGATGAGTTTGCGAGATGATGGCTGCTAACACGTCTCGCTCTACGAAGTCTCGGTCTTGCTGAAACGGTTTGTTGACGAAACCTGGAATGAGCTTTTTGACTGCTGTCGATGCTATGGCTGCTGCATGATTTTTGTTAGCGCAGGTTCTTCCAGCTGCTACCTAAAGCGACCCTCAAGTCGAACCAAATACAAACGTAAAAAATCGACGCTCGTGAAATTAATGAAGTAGGAACATACCTAGGTTTCGGTTTCGTTCTGAGGCAATGGTATGATTTGATATCGTCTGAATGTACCCCTTGATCGTGACTACCGCATCCTTGATCTTACTCTCGTACTTCAAGCTCACGAAACCCTTCCATCCCTTTTTGAAGCCCGAGTCACCTTTCTTGGGAAGAGCTTTCGTAATGGTTTCTTCGTAAGTCTTGAATTGTTCGAGAGCGTCCTCGATAACTGGGCCGAGGACTTTCTTATCGCTATCCGAAAGTTGACCAGTGTCTATGTCGATCTGAGTTATGCGGAGAATATCCAAGAGGATTGGGATTTCCAGCTGGAGTCCGCTGTAAGCTTTGGGAAGTTTGCCCGTGGTTTGTCTGAAGTCATTGATCCGAACGCAGATCTTGGTCCCGATGTGAATGATCTGGAGGATACTCGCCACAGCGCCAACGACATCCATCTCATAGCAGGTCGTATTAGAGAACACTAGCCAAAGCGAAAAAGGATTTGAAGACGGCAATATAGGCAGCAGAGTATCGAACGGTGTGGCGCCATCTCTGACGGAGCTCGGCGGTTAATTCATGCAGGGATCCGGCGAAGTAACGACACGGCGAGCTATGATACGCGACATGGTCCCCGTTCAAGACTTGAAACGTGCACGATGGGCGGGACGGCACGTCTGAGAGGGTAGGTGCCTCCTGATCTGGAGCACCAGGCTGAGTAGACACATCCACTGGCCAACTACTTCGCCATGTGAATGACGCCTGTGGTACGATGAATCAAGTACTACGCACGGAGCGGAGTAACGCACTCTAATGCGACATTTTTAGTTCCTGTACCCGGCCTCTCTCTACGTGCTACGTGGCAACGCAAGAGCGCCTCTTTCAGGATATGATCGTCGTCGGTTCCTGCGCCATCGAGCTGGGGTCGGGCATGGCCGCTAAGAGTCTTCCAGGCAGTAGCCTGCGAAGCACATCTGCGTCAGCGTTGCTAGCTTAACGTTACTTGTAGTTATAACTAGGACGCGTCTCTCATGAGTCCTTTCGGTACATCTTTGGACATATCTGGTGGGCTGCCTTATTCAATCATGCCCAGCGATCTATTTGGAAAGTGATTGTATGTGTTGCGCCGTCGCTTTCGGGCCGAGACGGAATACATCTGGAGAGATTGTCGTCGTGTTGGTAATGAGCGAAGAGCCAGTTTTCAAAGAATTCCATATGATATATGCCTGCTAGCTATCGAATTTCATGAGTAATTGCCTACATGGAGCCGCCGAGATAGGGTATGTTTCTCTTCATATATTAATGATAATCGTACCTTCGCGCTGATCAGCCTGCATGTAGACATGTGAATGGACTTGTTACCGTGCAGCTCGTGGCGCGGACAGCAGACTGAAAGGCAAGACAGGAGCCCAAGGAAGATAATGTGTAACGTGTGAATGTGTTTCATTCGGAGTATGCAAAAATGTGTGACTCGAACTGTGCTACAAAACCAGATAGAACGCCATGACAAGGCTAGAGATCCAAAGGAAAGTGTTCACATGACAACGCAGCAAGAGTTCTGCTTCTTCGCTTGGGTATAGAACAGCTTGCTCTGCGCGCTCAACCCGTCACTCTTTGCGACCAAATCGTCAATCTTTTGGCCGCGTTCCAGCACGCTCTCGATAGTCTTGTGCATGATCTGCTTCGTGTCGTCCAGCTCATTCTGAATCTTCGTCAAGTTATCCGCCTCTTGCGGATTTTGGTATTTGACCAAGTAGCTCTTCAGCTCGGGCAATTGCAGCGGGCTCTCGTTCTTGGGGTCTTTGGGAAGGTTGACGTAGGCGGTGCGGGGGTATTTCGCAATGAACTCGTCGCAGATCTTTCCGAGAAGCGATGAGCAAGCTCGCTCGGGGTAGTCTTCGTCGGTGACGGCAACACCGCAGATGCCTTCGGCGCGACCGTAGATATGGACCCTGTAGGGGAGTTCTACACAGATCAAGGAGTTAGCTGCTGACGATACCTCATGCGATGACCCTAGGGGCAATACAAACCTGCTTCGCCCTGCCCCTTCGGCTTCAGATCGAACACCTGCCTCTGCCCCGGTTTTGTGTTCTGTGCGACTGTATGGACGAAGACCGTTGTCTGGGAGGCTATCAGCTCACAAGCTTCGACTCAAGGCTATCTGACCGGCGCGCCGGAAACCAGAGACGTACCACTTCACGAACGGCGTTCCTCCCGAAGCGGTTGATGCTGGACAAGTCCCACTCGGTGGCCAGCTCTACAATTTCCTTCGTCTCGTTCCGGAGGATCTAATCACATCGTCAGCGAGGATGGCCGGACGGTTGGCGGTGAGGGGCACCTACGGCGAGATAGATGATCTTCACCATGATTGCGGTTAGTAAAGTATTCAGAAAGGCAGGTAAGAAGGGAGCAGCGTTTGCGTGCGCAACAAAGTATAGGTGATAGCAGATTCGATTGTGCCTGATTGCTCGTGGAGGGCTATGATGCTCGCGCCGGTCCGGTTCCGCATGAGCTGCAAGTGGCGGTGCTGCTGACGTAACGCTATTGAGGCGCTAACACGATCGCGGGGCATGCGCCATGTGCAATCGACGACACACCACCATTCCGGATTCTATGAAGCAACGAGAGGGTGGTAGACTTTACCTGTGTACGCGTAGAGAACTTGAAAAAACCCAGCCTAAAAACTCTGGGAGCTTTTGCTTCGTCTTCGACGATCACCTGCGGAACATCGACAGTCGCCTCTGGGATATCGACGGCCGCCTCTGGAATATCACCAGCCGCCTCTGGAGAAGTGAAGATTGGCTGGCCCCAGTAATATCCCAAAGATTTGCCCGCCCATTGAACGGAGTCGCTCGCCCATTTCAGCGCAGCAGACACCTGTGGAATTTCGACAGTCGCCTCTGGAGCAGCAACGGTCGTCTCTGGAGTAGCGACGTTCGCCTCCGGAATAGCAACGGTCGCCTCTGAAGAAGCGAAAATCGATTGGCCCCAGTGAGATTCAACAGATTTCCCCGCTCGTTGAACCGAGTCGCTCGCCCATTTTAGCGCAGCAGACACCTGTGGGATTTCGACAGTCGCCTCTGGAGTAGCAACGGTCGTCTCTGGAGTAGCAAAGTTCGCCTCCGGAATAGCAGCGGTCGCCTCTGAAGAAGCGAAAATCGACTGGCTCCAGTGATATTCAACCGATTCGCCCGCCCGTTGAACGGAGTCGCTCGCCCATTTCAGCGCAGCAGATACCTGTGGAGCTTCGACGGTCGCCTCCGCAGAAGTGAAGATCGTCTGGTCCCAGTAAGATTCGACAGATTGGCCCGCCTGTTGAACAGAGTCGCTCGCCCATTTCAGCGCAGTAAACATCTTTTCAAGTGACAAAGATGTCGACGTCGCTGGACAGCGCGCAGGCGCAATGGTTGGAGCAGCTGGAAGCTATGCGGAAAGCGATTGCAGAGTTGAACTTGCCGCCAGACGCTGAGAAAACAGTGGCGTACGGAGACGACCTTGACCTGGACGACGACCTTTCTGGGACGGCGAGTGGCGAGGATATCTGGGACGTCGTCAGCAATGGACTTGAGGACGATTATAGCAGCGACCAACTCGATCAATATCCCGACAACCAGCCGGCTGGAAGTTCGTATGACCAGCAGTGGCTAGCAGAGAAGTGCGCAGATGTGGCGCGAAGGGGGACGGGCCTGGATGCAGGTGCCTTGAAGGAGCAGATATCGGCGATTCTCGCGAGCGACAGCAATAGTGAGTCAGACGATGGTGGGCGAGGGAGCTCCTTGCTAACCTAGCGGCAGACGAAGAGCTCCAGATGATTTTGGCTGAGATTGTGGGGTATGGCGAGTTAGATCTCGTGGCTGACCTTATATCTCACCGTGAAGACATTAAGCGGTCTGTGCATGGACCAACCACAAAGAACGACGTCATTGGTCGTCTGCAGAACAAAGCGGAGCGTGAAGAAGCGCTTAGACGGCAGGACTGGGAGCACAAACACGCCGCGCTAGGCCCCGCTCTTGACCGCAAAGGCCCCCAGTACCCGCACGTATACCGCACTCACGAAGCCGGCAACAAGCTCTCCGCGTATGGGAAGAAGTATGCGCTGCCTCCAGACACCGTACATAACGATGATAAGACCTACGAAGAGTACACGATACCAGCCGCCGCTGTTGGTACCATCGGTGCCGGGCGTAAGCTGATTGAGATCAAGGACATGGATGGCCTCTGCCAGCGTACCTTCCAAGGATACAAGGCGCTGAATCGGATGCAGAGCCTGGTATACCCGGTAGCTTACAACACAAACGAAAACATGCTTATCTGTGCCCCAACTGGTGCTGGTAAAACAGATGTGGCTATGCTCGCTGTCCTCAACACTGTGGCCAAATACACCACTCCAAATCCTATTGAGAACCCAGACGCCACAGACTTCACTGTCCTGTCTGAGGATTTCAAAATCATCTATGTCGCCCCTATGAAGGCTCTCGCCGCCGAAGTCACCGATAAATTGGGAAAACGACTTGCTTGGCTCGGCATCAAAGCTCGCGAGCTAACCGGAGACATGCATCTCACCAAAGCAGAAATTCTGGACACGCAAATTATCGTCACCACTCCCGAGAAGTGGGACGTTGTTACGAGGAAGAGCACCGGAGACACTGAACTTGTGCAGAAGGTCCGCTTGCTCATCATTGATGAGGTGCACATGCTGCATGATGAACGCGGTGCAGTATTGGAGAGCTTGGTCGCCAGGACGCAGCGGCAGGTTGAGAGTACCCAGTCCTTGATCCGCATCGTCGGTCTTTCTGCTACCTTACCAAACTACGTCGATGTAGCCGACTTCCTCAGGGTCAACAAGATGGCCGGTATGTTCTATTTCGACGCGTCATTCCGCCCGGTGCCTCTCGAGCAGCACTTTATCGGCGCCAAAGGCAAGGCGAACACAGCAAAGTCTAGGGAAAACTTGGAACAGGTGGCGTTTGATAAGGTCGTGGAGATGCTCAAACTCGGCCATCAGATAATGGTGTTCGTGCACTCCCGGAAAGACACCGTCAAGACTTCAAGGATGCTGTATGAGAAGGCGGTCGATGAACAGTGTGAAGACCTTTTTGATCCGACTGAACACCCACGCTACGACCAGGCGGTCCGCGACATGAAACAGTCCAAGGGACGCGAGCTGCGCGAGCTGCTCGGTAAAGGCATGGGCACCCACCACGCCGGTATGCCTCGTTCTGATCGGAACCTTATCGAACGTCTCTTCTCTCAAGGCGTGATCAAGGTCCTTTGCTGTACAGCCACTCTAGCCTGGGGTGTCAACTTGCCTGCTGCTGCGGTCCTTATCAAGGGCACTCAAGTCTACAATGCCCAAGAAGGTAAATTTGTAGATCTTGGTATCCTCGATGTTTTACAAATCTTTGGTCGTGCCGGTCGTCCCCAGTTCCAGGACAGTGGTATTGGGTTCATTTGCACCACCCACGACAGGCTCGATCACTACCTTAAGGCTGTCACTGAGCAGCAGCCCATCGAGTCTAGGTTTTCTGCCAAGCTCGTGGACAACCTGAATGCGGAGATCTCACTAGGCACAGTCACGAATGTGCCGGAGGCGGTGCAGTGGCTGGGCTACTCCTATCTGTTCGTGCGAATGCAGAAGAGCCCACTGACCTATGGCATTGAATGGTCGGAGATCCGAGACGACCCACAGCTTGTGCTCAGACGCCGAAAACTCATCATCGACGCTGCTCGGGAGCTTCAAAAGAGTCAGATGATCATATTCAACGAAAACACGGAGGACCTGCGCGCCAAGGACGTCGGTCGCATTGCGAGCCAATTCTATGTCCAACAGTCCAGTATCGAGATCTTCAACACGATGATGAACCCACAAGCTTCAGATGCGGACGCTCTCGCCATGGTCAGCATGAGCGGAGAATTTGATCAGGTCCAATCGCGCGATACAGAGCAAAAGGAATTATCCGCGCTGCAAGAGGAAGGCTACGTGGTCACGGAAGTCAAAGGTGGTGTTGGGACTCCTCACGGCAAGACCAACGTCCTTCTGCAGGCCCACATCTCAAGAGCAAGATTGGACGACTTCACGCTTGTGTCAGACACCAACTACATTACCCAGAACGCTGCACGAATCGCTCGCGCGTTATTCATGATTGCGCTCAATCGGCGCTGGGGCTTCCAATGTCTGATCCTCCTTAGTCTATGCCAGTCCATTGAGCGCCAAGTATGGGCTATCGAGCATCCCTTGCATCAGTTTGACCTTCCACAGCCCGTACTTCGCCAGCTTGACCAGAGGTACATGTCCATCGAATCCCTGCGCGATATGGAGCCCGCCGAGATTGGAGAGTTGGTGCACAACAAGAAGATGGGTACTGTCATCGCGAAACTTTTGGATAATTTCCCTACTCTGAGCATCGAGAGTGAAATTGCACCCCTGAACCGAGACGTCCTTCGTATTCGACTTTGGCTTACCCCAGATTTCAAGTGGAACGACCGCCATCATGGAACTTCCGAACCGTTCTGGATTTGGGTTGAAAATTCGGAGACTTCCGAGATTTTCCATTACGAGTACTTCATCCTTTCGCGCAGGAAGCTGTACGACGATCATGAGCTGAACTTTACTATCCCACTCTCGGATCCGCTTCCTTCACAGGTATATGTTCGAGCTGTGTCCGATCGATGGCTAGGAGCTGAGACCGTACATCCCATTTCGTTCCAACATCTCATCAGGCCAGACACAGAAAGCGTCTACACGGACTTGCTCGACTTACAACCCCTACCGATTTCAGCGCTCAAGAATCCCCTGCTCGAGGAGGTGTACGCACAGCGCTTCCAATATTTCAACCCGATGCAGACCCAGATCTTCCACTGTCTGTACCACACTCCGGCTAACGTACTTCTTGGATCACCAACTGGTAGTGGCAAGACCGTAGCTGCGGAACTGGCTATGTGGTGGGCATTCCGCGAAAAGCCCGGCTCCAAGGTAGTCTACATCGCTCCGATGAAGGCACTCGTTCGTGAGCGTGTTCAAGACTGGGGCAAGCGTCTCGCTGGACCGATGGGACTGAAGCTGGTGGAGCTAACAGGTGACAACACGCCAGACACGCGCACTATTCGGGACGCAGATATCATCGTCACGACCCCTGAGAAGTGGGATGGTATCAGTCGTAGTTGGCAGACTCGTGGTTATGTCCGACAAGTTAGCCTTGTCATCATTGACGAAATCCACTTGCTCGGTGGCGATCGCGGACCCATCCTAGAGATCATTGTTTCGCGAATGAACTACATCGCCTCACAGACCGAAGGCTCTGTTCGCCTGCTGGGCATGTCGACTGCTTGTGCAAACGCCACCGATCTCGGAAATTGGCTGGGAGTCAAGGATGGCTTGTTCAACTTCAGACACTCGGTCCGGCCTGTACCGCTGGAGATCTTCATCGACGGCTTTCCCCAACAGCGTGGCTTCTGTGCGCTTATGCAATCTATGAATCGGCCCACTTTCCTTGCTATCAAGCAGCACTCCCCCGACAAGCCGGTCATTGTATTCGTCGCGTCGCGACGTCAGACACGTCTTACTGCCCGAGACCTGATCAATTTCTGCGGTATGGAAGACAATCCTCGACGCTTTCTGAGTCTATCCGAAGATGACCTCGCTCTAAACTTAGCCCGCGTTAAGGACGATGCGCTAAAGGAATCCTTGAGCTTCGGTATCGGTCTACATCATGCTGGTCTCGTCGAGTCTGATCGCTCACTATCCGAGGAGCTGTTCGCAAACAACAAGATCCAGATCCTTGTCGCTACTAGCACCCTAGCCTGGGGTGTCAATCTGCCCGCCCATCTCGTGGTCGTCAAAGGCACGCAGTTCTTCGACGCAAAGACTGAAGGATACAAGGACATGGACCTCACGGATGTGCTACAGATGCTTGGTCGAGCTGGTCGTCCGCAGTTCGACACCACGGGTATTGCTCGGATCTTCACGCAGGACTCCAAGAAAGAGTTCTACAAGCATTTCCTGCACACTGGCTTCCCCGTAGAGTCTTCTCTGCACAAGGTACTGGACAACCATCTTGGTGCTGAGATTTCTGCCGGCACCGTTGCTACGAAGCAAGATGCGCTCGACTATCTGACATGGACATTCTTCTTCCGCCGTCTGCACAAAAATCCTTCTTTCTACGGTCTCGAAATCTCGGCTGAAGAGCATAATACCATCGCTGCCCAGACAACTGCAAACGACTATATGATCAATCTAGTAGAAACATCGTTGAACGAACTTGCAGAGTCGTCCTGCATCGACCTTCACGGCACCGGCGACATCGAATCCACACCTATGGGCAAGATCATGAGCTACTACTACCTCAGCCACAAAACAATCCGCTACCTCGTCGAGCACGCCAAACGTGACGCTTCCTTTGCCGATGCCCTATCCTGGATAAGCCACGCAACAGAATACGACGAGCTCCCCGTTCGCCACAACGAGGATCTCATCAACGTCGAGCTGAGCAAAGCGCTCCCGCTCCCTGCTGACGACTTTGGTCTACCAATGTGGGACCCGCATGTCAAGTCTTTCTTGCTCCTGCAAGCGCACTTCTCACGCATCGATTTGCCAATCTCCGATTACGTTGGTGACTTGAACAGTGTGCTTGACCAGAGCGTTCGTATCGTGCAGGCATCAATCGATGTACTGACGGAACTGGGTTACCTCGGTAGCTGCGAGATGATGATCACACTCCTCCAGGCGATCAAGTCCGGCCGCTGGCCCACCGACGGCGCGCTCTCCCTCTTCCCAGGCGTCGACGTCGACAAAGAAAAGAAACGTCTCGAGCACCCCAACGCAAACCCACGGACTCTCATCGACGCAACAACCGCATCACCGGCCGTCCTCGAGCGCGCAGCCGGATTCGCAGGCGTCCCCAAGGCAGCAGTGAAACGCTTCACGGAACCCCTCGCACGCCTCCCTGTTATCGCCCTCAACTTAGCACACGTCAACGCAGTCAACATCACGCTCAATCTCTCTCGCGTCAACCCCGCACGCGCAGATCGAGGCGGCATCCGCATCTTCGCGCCACGATATCCCAAGCCGCAGACTGAAGGCTTCTTCGTCATCGTCACGTACGCGGGTACAGACGAGATTGTAGCGCTTAAGCGCGTAGGCTGGTCCGATCGGAACCAGGGTGGTGAACGGGGCGGTCGTGGAGGGGGACGTGGTGGTCGCGGCGGCGCGCCTGGTGCTGGCGGAGGAAGCGCGAGGTTGCAAGCGAATGCGCGATTGAGCTTGCCGCAGGAGGCGCAGGGTAAGAAGGTGGATGTTGTGGTGTTGAGCGATGCTTATCTAGGCATGAAGTGGGTTATTGGCGGTGTTGATGTCCCTGCTGCGCCGGTTGTGGAAGATGGTGGGAAGGGGAAGTAGGTATAGTAGAGGTACATTACACTGGCTGAGTGGCCGGTATGGATAGTCTAGATGCATAATGAATGTGACAATATCACGCACACAGAATGGTACATTAATCGAAATGATTTGCATTGCAACGGCTTGCAGCCTTCAAACTATGTGACAGACTCCCGCTGACCAGGCGTGATGAATGTTTATTTAAAGGAGACGCAACTCCGAAGACCCCAAGCCATGCGTGTGCGCCTATGGAACGAGATGGGGTATATCGGTAAAGCAAACCGTGACTCTGAGTGACTCCTGCCCATGCATGCCACATAAACCACAAACCCCAAAATAATAGAACGGAAACAGGCCAAACGCAGAAGTAGTCCAAGAACTACTCGTCCGCGACATCCTAGTCCGCAAAAACGATGAAACTCGTCTCCTCCTCCTCGAACACGATGAAATCGTCCTCTTCGTCTTCGTCGGAGTCAGATTCCGAGTTGAGCTCAGAGTCGGAGTCGTCAACGTCCTGCCATTCGCTGTCTGCTTGGTCCGGTCTAAGGTCTGTCACCCCGACTCGCTTTGAAGTATCTTCGACATGGCAAAAAGAGTCCTGCTCTGCCTGGCCGCTCGACTGTGCCGGGATAACCTTACTCTCTCCGTTGTGTTGCTCGGCTGTAGGTGTTCCCGCGTCGGCGCAGAAAGAGATGTTGTCATCCTCCACACCCTCATCATCCTCGTCGTCGGTGACATCACCCAACTCAAGCGCGGCGAAACCATCGGATGCGAACCGGGTGGTGGGATCCGAAGCGCCGACTAAGAACGCGGTCTTCTCAGTTGTAGAGTCGGACGTCGCAGCGGTGGTGTACTTGCCGGCTTTGTAGCGGGGCGATCTACGCCAGAAATAGTGGGGGGAGCGCCCAAGGGTAAAATCGGTGTCTGCGTCGAAGCACACGGTGCGTCGGGGTTTTGCTTCAGACGAGTCCCGCATTGAGGCTGCAGAAGTGGACGTCGGGGTTGTTGAGATAATGGGGTTTGTCTCAAGCTCAGATGATCGAGGGGATGTTGTCAAGGTGTCAAGCTGCATAGCTGTGTGGTAGATATGCAACGCCTGTTCGGCTGTCTTTGCGTTCTCGATGCTTGCGCCAGGGTTTCGAGCCATCCAGGCATGTTCTTCAATCGCACGTTTCTCGAGAGAATCGACAGCACGGAGAAGACTAAGCTTGCCAGCACGCCAAGCATCAACGACGGGATCATCGTTGGTAGATTCCCATCGCTGCTGGACCTTGCTGTCACCTCCCGTTACATGAGCCTCGAGCAGGCGCATATAGCGCATGTGCATCTCCACAATGCATACGGGACAGCAGCTACGATGGTCTCCTTTGTGGAAAGGGTGTAGAGCGTGCTTACACAAGTCTGCAAGATTGGCATCTCTCACCTGCAGATAGCACGCCAGGCCACCAAGAGGCTCGTCGGAAAAATAACCCGAGTCGCGCTTCTTGAGCCAGCATTGGAAAGCGGTGTACTCGTCTGCCGAAGGCAGGTAGCCTTGTTTGTGAGGTGAAAGCCGAGTTTTCGTGCGCTGATAGCGGCGATAATGCTTTTGCTCGTGGGATGTGAAGATCAAGCTCGCGGGGAGGGTGCTGCTAGGCGCAATCGTCTGGTGGCGCGCCATGGTCGCGTTTCCGAGTGCGTTCGCCGTCTTCAATCACGTGTGTGAACTGTTGAAGCACGCGAGGCTCAGCGTCGTATAGTCGCGTAAGATGTGCTGATGAAGGGTCTCGTAGCGCTGTTTTGTGTGTCAAGAGACAAATTTCGGTGATGCTAGAACAGGAGTCGAACGGTTGAATTTCGGGAGAGTGGCTGTTTGTGGGCGCGTGGTGTCCGGTGAAGGTGAATAATGTCCGAGTAGCAGGAGGAGCGGTGAAAAGCCATCACCGAAGTCAAAGTCGGAAGTGTCCTTGAAGGAGAGGCACGGGCGGTATCGTGGTGAGGCAACGATAAGGGTGCCTGAGGGTGTCGGCCTATTGTATAGAATCGCCTCTTTGTTGCACTTGCGTGGACCTTGTGAAGCGGCTGTGCGCCAAGCGTCTTTGAAGGGTCTCTCCGAGGGGTTGCTGTAGATTGAAGTAGGTAGCTGTGTTTGCGCTTCATGTGCCGCGCAAACAAGAGTCACGAAGGTAGAGTCACGCAGGCCCAGTGGTGTGCTGTACCCAAGAAGCGGGTTGTCTGGTTTGTGCGGTGGTTCTGATGAATGGTGTCGTAGTGATTTGCTCGTTGTGGCGTCTAGGTAGTGTGACATGAGGCGTCGTCTTTTCGCAACCGGTCCGGTTCTGGAAGGGTCCGTGCCGATGACGTAGCTCTTTGAGACTGTGCACAATACCATTTGACGTTGAGTCGAGAGGGTAAGAAAAGCACCATGTGAGCTGCTATCAACTCAACTTCAAGAGCTTGAAGAGTGAGATGCTATGCGCAATGCTATGTTTCCGGATGTGTAGAAGATTAGGAGCCGCTAACTTCATCACGTGATGTAGTGACCTGCAGCCTCTCTGTTTGCTCTCAACATGAGATTGGATAATATGAGCACCCGCCGTTCCATCGGTCGCACCATGTAGTACACTGTAGGGATGCTCTGGTCATGCATGTGTAGCGCTGGTTTAACCTCACAAACGCTAGCCACTTCTGAAAGCACCAACATGCACGTTTCAGCGAGAACGACGCTCCTCCTCATGCCTCTTTACTACCGAAAGCACATCACTTCATTTGGCTCGTCGATGAAGCACCGCGAAACTCTAGCATCCAATCTACTTCTCAGCCTTGATCACTGGTCCTCCAGTCGCGCTTTTTTTCTGCCTTCTCCTGCACCGTGGTTGTTCCCCGACGCTCGCTAACAAGTGGACACCGGACTCCGGCCTAGCTCCCTGTTCTGTCACATCACAGTATACGAGCGGTTCATTAGTCTAAAAAGATTACGAGATCTGCCCTCGCCTGTTCGGATGAACCAACAGTTTACCTCGTTGTACGCACGATTTGATACGCGCTTGGCACGTTTCCAACGGCATCCTTTGTTGGGGGGCCAATTGAGTCCGTGTCTCATTTCCCGATAAGATCCCGAACGTTGAACCACACCACCCTGCAGGAACAATCACACAAATGATCTTGCGTCAGACGCACCGGAGCTAAAGTCCCTGCTTCACGCGTGTTTTGGGCTGCATGCTGGGTTGCAAGGCTGGTACTTGAATCGCTCTACACCGACTAGACATATTTCAATCGACAACAGTTTGCGAGCCGATGGACTGCTTCAACGATCGCTACGATAACCGAAGGTTACAGCTTTGTGAATTGTAGCCCAGTCTCGAAGACTGGGCGAATTAGCAGTAAATCGTTTGGCATAGTACTCCCTTTGATCCCCGAGACCAGGATGTCGCACTCTGCAGTTCATGCACGCACCAAGCTAGCAAAGCTGCGACGAGCTTCTAGTCGAATTAGGACATAATGATATAGCGCTAGATGATCGCGTTATTTTCCCGCTCCCGCCCACTCCTTCCAGTAGCAGGCCCACCCCTCTCTCGCGTTCTGGTCCCGCAGTCGGTCCCTTATATTGGCATATCACCATCTCGCGAGGGAAGAGCAAATTGTCAGGAACTCATTTCACGGAGACACTCGGGGGAAGTGTATTGTCTAACTACGAACACGATATCGGCCACTCTTATACCGCCGCCTGTCGATTGATTCACTTCTTCCAGACACCGACCAACCGTCGCAAGCGCAAAGGAATCGAAAACCCACCATGGAAAACCGAAATCGTAGAAGGGGGCGCATGATAGCGGAACATTTGATGGCTCGACAGACGACCGCCCAAGCGGAGAACACATCGACAATTAGCCAGCCCACATCAGTTATACCGCTTACGGCAACCTTCACGCCTCCATCATCATGCTTCGAGAATCTCTTGACAATGATGCCTCCGCCAGGGTACATGATTTGGGCGAACGAACCGGTTCCTGTCGCCAACCAGACGGTCGCTGCATGTTATCCAACAGAATTTCTTCGCGACTACAAATCGGTATCATCTGGTGATGTCGGCTCGTCCGTTGTGCCCGCTATGAGCCCGTTCGTGTGCCCACAAAATTACTGTACTATGTTCGCGGAAGCCAAGAACTACATTGCTTGTTGTCCCTCGTAAGTTTTCCAAGGCCAATCCTGGAGATCAGAGCTGACCTTCAACAGCGGTTACCTGTTTCATCCCCCAGAAACACAAGTCGATACCGATCGACCTGCGTATGGCGGTACGTGCTACAGCGACTTTGCTTTCAAGACCAATTACCCAGTCATCGCATACGATACCGAAGGCGAGACAAACAGTCAGCTTTTCAGCGCATCGGTAACAGGCGCTCAAGCCTACGCACATCCTATAGATGGCTGGGCCCTTACCTCCCCCTCAATAATTGGTTGCCCCACACCATCACCATCGCCAATCTCGTCGTACTCGGAACCCAAGTCCACGACCTCAAGCTCACAAGTTCCCGCATCCCCTTCTAGCCCGACCTTCGAGGCTGCCGCCGTCACCGAGTCCAAAAGCATGTCCAGGGGTGCCATCGCAGGCGCAGCCGTCGGCGGCGTAGTCGCTGTCATAATCCTCTTAGCCCTTGTGTGGATTGCTCTCGCCTACCGCAAAAAGCATCGTCCCCCGCCACCACCTCCCAAGATCCATCACCAGATGGCAGATGACTATGGCGACAAGAAGATGCCCGAGATATACAGGTACGAGGTTGAGGGTAGCTTTCTCGGCACAGAAATTAGTACTTCAGCGCGTGGGCATGGGCGCGACGAGAAGTCACAGTGGCGCAAGAGCGAGCTGAATGATGGGCATGGCGCGTTTGAGATGGATGCGCACTCGCCGATTGAGCTTGAGGGAGACGGCTCGGGGAAGAAGAGGGACTCGAAAGGGATGTCGAATTTACTGGACGACGTTGATCGGGCAAGGATTACGAGGATGGCGAACTGGAAGCTCGGTTGAGGGTTTGCGTCTGAGCAAGGAGGACAAAATGGCAGGCTCCTGTGCTCTCGGTTTTTCAATGGCCTGGTACGCTATTGATTTCGTTTCTCTTTATATCTTCTCACTCATTTGTCTGCTGCGACGGACTTTCCAAATACCCTTATTAAGCTTTACTTTTCTCATATACCCTTCCATCCAACCTACAGCGAATGCGAAATGCATGCACGACTAGTACGAAGAATAAATACATATTCACTCCACTTATTCGGATGATCGGATTGACATCAATACATCCACGGTCGCTCGTGAAAGCAATTCTCGTGACAGCTCGAGGTGATTAACGCATGCTATGTAGTCTTCTCTTCTCGTGCGGGTCATCATAGTCGGAACGCAAGTGCCATCGCCGTGCATAAGCACCCCACACGGCCTCCACGGAGTAAGCGGCACGGGCGTCAAACTCGCATGGGTGGAGGGCCTTATTCAACTCTAAATAGACGTTTACATCGCCACAATACATTGAACTCATTTACCACGATCGTGGTCTAATTGATGACATACCCGTCTGGGATGGCCGAACATACATCGTCGTCTACGCTTTCTCATGGTAATCTTTCATTCGAAAGTAAGCGCAGAAGATATGAAAGTTCAGATTTGAGAATGTTAATGCGTGGGTCCACGGCGTATTCATGGGAAGGATTGCAAGCTGAGAATTACAAATTCACGGTAGCCGTAGGTTTATAGCTTCGCGTAATGAGTTTGGCGCTTGTATGCTTCCCTGTGCTGTCCACCGTGGTTTTGGAAACTTTCACATCTTCTCCGCAATGTGCAGGTATCGAGACATTCCGCTCATATGTGCTTCTTTGTCTTTCCCTTGAATATTGTCGAAAACCGATGCTTCAGAGATTTTCGAGTGCTTGTTGAAGAGGTGGTCACATTGTGATTTTTCCGTTTGGTTTTAGTCATCGTAGCATTGACTCGTGCCGCAAGCGCATCCTTCTCCTCTTGTTCCAGGTCAAATAGCACAGTGTCGAAGTCTTGGTCCGTGAGGAGACTGATGTCCGCGCCATGCTTGATCAAAGCCAACGTCAATTCGTATAGCCGCTTCTGCTCGCATTCATCTTGCTCGCTCCGCGCTAGCCCGATAACGTGTTCCCAGATCGTTCCACTGAGCCTGTAACTCCTGATGTTTGGGTCTGCTCCGAGCTCGAGAAAGTGGTATGCCAGGGGGTTGTTGTGGTCATCGATGGCTAACAAAAGCAGCGGATGGCTGTTGATAGTGTAGCGAGTCGCGTGTGATCGAGTGGACACAGCTTTTATGTAGCAGTTGAATTTAAGCAGAAACGCGACGTCGAAAAAGGATCGTAGGCGAATGTTTCGCATTCCATGTCGTAGGTCATGTGGTAGGTCTAGAACAAGTGAAGGCTGTATTCAGTAAAGTTCATAAAGACGAATATCGGTAGTCTATTATGCTAGACCAAGTACGTGCAGTGAGTGCTTCGAAAAACTGACAAAGAACTATACTGCAGAAATACTTACATGCATTTTCGCTTGCACCGTAGCCAATATCTGCCAAGTGCATCGTATTGACCCAGTGCGGCAAGTGGCCCTGTTCCCGCGGGTCAGATCCCCATAAATCGGCAATGTTACGCCAAGACGGTCGAGTATTCCGTGTGGTGGTGCCGTCCACAAGCTCTTCCATGTAGTTACTATACCCTCCGGAAAGAGTTGGTGGTTGACTCCAGTAATTAGTGCCGGCAACGTCCAAAGCGTTCAACAAATGGGTAGAGATCTCGTCGTCGCCGCCGTTCTCCCGCTTTCGCAAGTACTCGATGGAATAAATTAACGAACGCCAGAACTCGTCCCAGGTTGACGCTCTAGCATTGGGCGATATCTTCGTCATCTTAACGTGTCGAGTAAAGGCCGTAGCTAGTTTGAGAGGGGCGTCATATTTTGGTGCACCCGAGCGAATGTATGCCCAAGCTTCTTTGCCGCGGAAGAAGTCTCGTACAGTCCGGTGCAGGTACTCAACTTTCGCCCGCTCATGCAGCACAGATGCTGTAGGTGCTTCGAGAAGTCCTTTCGAGCGGCTGTTGATTCGTCGACGCATTGTTTCCGCACGAAACACGAGCTCGTTTTCTTCCATTTGTCCTACCGGTGCGTTGATAGCTACTGCGTTTCCATCGTGCGCAAGAGACATGTCGAGGAGGGTGAGGGGCTCAAAAGCAGTAACTGCTAATTGGAACAACTCACACGCTTGCGCGAAGTATCTGGGGTTGAGGTCGCCTAGGATTTTCTGGAACAGTTCTTCCAGCGTTGTTGGAAGTTCGTGGATGCGTCTCCAAAGATCATCAATGTTATCGCCGTCCCGGAAGCCGCCAAGTAGAGATGCTACAACCAATGTGACCCAAAGGAATACTCCGGTAGCCTTATCAGTAATTTCGTCGATCATGCCACTCGCTTCGTCGGGCATGATGCGCACAAACTCGTTCCACCTTGAACTTGCCTGCATGTTCTCTTCGACATACAGCTGTATGTCCTGTCGGGTCAGATCCTCCATTTTAAGCCATGGCATGCCTTGGAATGACTCTTCAAATTCTAGCCATGGTCGGCTGGCTACGCAAAGCTTGATTCGTCCCGGTGCATAGTTTTTCAGATCCAGAATCAACTCGACTAGGTCTTGAGGGTTGCCGTCAAACTCATCTAGGCCGTCGATGAAGAAGAGATACTTGGTACTATCAATAGCAAGCAGCTGTTTCAACGCACTGCTAAGTTCCGTCCAACTCCAAGGCCGCACTGTCTTGATCTGTAAAAGGTGTCGGTTCCACCGGTCAGAGAAAAGATATGGAACATATCTCTGACGACCCTCCAGACTTTGATACAGCAGGCTTCGGAGCAGACCCATACGACTCATTTGGATCTCGGTTCCGGAGTTCCAGAAGAAGAAACCGGCAGTGACCAGCTCAGATTCTCCGCTCCATTCCAGGGCAGCCTCTTTAGTCCGCTCATCCCCGGACAAGAACTTCATGAGCGTAGACTTGCCCGAGCCCGGTTTCCCCGTTATCCAGTAGACGTCTTCGCTGCCTTTTAGCCAGTCTGTGAAATTGTTCCACTGGGGCTCGGGTAGAGATGTTTCCTCGGTAGTTGTAGCTGGGGTATACTGTAAGGGACGGCCTTGATGATAGGCCCACTCAAACGTCCGCTTATGTGCTTCCGCAATGGTCTGATGGCGTTCTGCAAACTCTTCGAACTTCAAGAACGAATGAAATTCCCGCTGACTTGTCTCTTTATCAGTCTGGGCGCCATTGGCAAGATGATGCGCGAAAAGCTCTACGTCATGCGCGGAGTCTGGCCGCCAGTTGTAACGGCATAGTGCATTCAAAAGATCAGCCTGCCAGGATTTCGTCTCATCCAGAAATCCTAATAGCTCTTCACCAATGTTCTCGTTGCGTGCTGGTTTGGTCAAAGCACGCTTCCAATGCGTCGCATCTTCTGTTGCTGGGATGTTGCACGGTTCTTCTCTCTTCTGTGCGGCAATCTGTGCTCTGACCATTGTCAGTCGTTCATAATATCCACAAGACGACCGCACGTGAGTCCATACCTCAAGTTCACAAGAAGGATGGTGTTTATCGTCTGTTGGTAACGACCCAACCTCATGCTTAGGTCTTCGATTGCATCTGCCGCCAGCACTGAGTTTAGCGCTTGTCGAAAATTGACCCATTTCCTTCCTGCTTTGCCAGGAATCTTGGTGTCCACTTTTAGGCCCTTGATCTTCTCGACCAACACTCCTGCAACCTGTCGGCATCCTTCGCACAATCGCTCCAGTTCCTCCTCTTCTTTTGCAATAGTAGGGTCGTCTAGCCGCTTGCGATTCGGTCGTGCTGGTGACATATTTAGACGTTTGCTAAGGGTCTGCAGGTTGCCCGCAACCGCTTCGAGCTCCAGATGCTCAACGAGTGTTCCATCGGCGCTACGCGAAATCGTTCTGTTGGTTGAGATTAATTCACGCGCAAATACGATGAATTGTACGACGTTGGAGGCAAGACCGAGAGCGGCGACAGCATCCATTTCGACGCCGATTAAAACCTGGTGGGGTTGGGATAATTATCTGCACCAGGCTGTTGATGAATCTGTGTCTATATTACGGGCTTATGGAGATGGGGCGGTGCAAGGCTGTGCAGCAATTTGGGGGCCGCAAGTGCGGCGTAATCACCCTGATGCGACGTGGAGCAGTGCGCCCCCATTCGCTATTCGCCATTGCACAGAGGGGCTGCGTCCGGTCGGTGTGTGGGGGCGAGTGGTTCTTTGCAGAACCATTTGATTTGAACGATTTGATTTGCGGCAGTTTAATCGGTGTACAGAGAGCTATTTAATCGAGGAAGATTGATGTGGGTGTTGCAAGTTCAAGGAAGTGGAAGTACGCGTCACTTCTTTGCTCAAGCTGAGGCTACTACTTGTACTTGTGATCCGTCACACGATAATCGCCGTCGAAAGTCTTCGCTTTCAAGTTTGACTTTCATCTATTTGTCGGCATTAGAAACTATGAAGTGGCAATTAACCTAACGTGTTTTATAAGCGAGCGGCCCATACAAGCGAGCGGCCCACCTACCAACTTCGTGCACCTCTATAGGTGCACACCTCAACCCCATCATGATATAATAAAGAGATATTGATATAATAGACTAAGTAGTACCTAAAGTATCTTTTTTACACGTACGTAAGTTATGGCTAGGCTCTCTATACCTTATACAGCGCGCTAGAGCCTATCGGCTGACACCTAATTATATACCACTTTAACGCTGTTTACGCTAAATCTACTTATTAGCCTCCTTTTAAGCGAGTATATCTTCTCCTTCTTCCCTTATTAACGTCCCTTACTTCTATATCCGCTTCTTTTTACGCTACTTACGCTTTGTTACTACCTTATTAGCTTTCTTAAGACTAGTAATTCAATCGCGTATTAGCTTAGCTAAGAGTATTATTACTTCTACCCCCTTCTTAAGCTAGCTAATTACTTTAATAATTAAGGCTAATAATAAGCTTTTATACCGCCGCACGTGATTACGTATTATTATTAATTAAGCCTTAAGCTCGCGTACGTTACTTAGTATTCGAGCCTCCTAGATAGCCTCTATAGTAGATAGAGGAGTAGGTATATAGAGCTATATATCTAGCTTTAAGAGAATAATATCTAGCTAGAGAGGAATAAGGCCTACGCCTTAAAAGGCTAAGTAGATATTAGCTACTATAAACGAGCGTATAAAGGCTACCTTAAAGACTAGTAGAAACTTAAGCTTCGTAATATAGTTAATATAGTTATAGATTAGACTCTTAATCTTATAGCTATATACGCGCTTTAATAGTAAGAAGTAGCTAATATTAAGAGGCTATAGTAGGTAGAATAAATAAGGCGGTATATAGAGCGTATAGATATTATTCTCTTTATAAAGCTTTTAAAACTTAAAGGAGTAGTAGCTTATATACCCGTTAAAGATAAGTAGCTAATATATTTCTACTACTTTACTATCTATATACTTAATAAAGTACTTTAGCTACTTAGCTTCTATCTTATTAGTTATCTAGCCGTTATCACTAACTATAATAGCCTAGTTACGTAGAATATCTTCTTCGTACTAGATAGATAGGTAATACTAGCTAGTAAAGATAATAAATAGTAAAATAGCCTAGCTAGTAGTATTAATTCCTTAGATAATTAATACCCACTTATAACTACCTAGCTAAATAGCTTTTAGTTAGCCTCTTCTCTCTAACTCTATTATAACGAGCTAGGTTATAATCTTACCTATTATAAAGCTAGCTTCGTTAAAGTTATAGACGTCTTTATTATAGATACTATACTTAGCCTTCGTCTACTCTATAAGCTCGAACTAGCTTCTAATTATTATAGAATTCTTATATAGAGCTCTCTACCTATTATAGGCTTAATTAAATCGTATCTTAAGACTATCGGTACGCTTAACGAAGTTACGCGGTATTACGAACCTAAGATAGAGACGTAGCGCTTTATAAACAATAGACGGCTAGTAGGCCTATAGGATAATAGACCTCTACTACTAAGATACTATATACGTAAGTAAGTATATAACTACTAGATTACGTAGTCCTGTAGAAACTGTAGACCCTATAGCCCCTTACCTCCTTAGTACTATAGAATCGACGGGACTAATAGGATAGACCTAGTATATAGTCTACCTTAATAGGCCCTTATAGTATATTATATTTAATCTAAGTTACTCTTAGTATCTATCTATAAGGTCTACCGCTCTCTATAGATATTAAGCTATACTAATATCTACCTAAGTCTTATATATATCTTTACTCGTTACACTAATAATCCTCTAGACGAATTATAACTAGTAAAGATTAAGAATCTTAATATTTTAAATACTCTTAGTTATAATATCTAAGAGTAAAATATCTAATAATAAAGTTACTACCCTAGCCCCCGTTTCTAAGTAAATTAATAAGGTTAAGGTTCCGGATATCTACTATAGTGACTAAACTAAACTTAAGAAATAGTTACTATAATAGGACCTATTCTTTAGGCTCTAAGACTATAAAATTATAGCTAATAAATAAGTTATATATATAATATTGTATATACGAGGTAAAGCCCTTTATTAGATTATCTCTTATCTAAAGAAGTACCTTAACGACGCTAACGGCGATAGTAATATTAAAACCCTATTTAAATATCTTAGTACCTTTAAGGTAGAAGTTAGAAAGGTTTTCGGAATAGCTAATAAGAAAAAGAAAGCTAAACGCGCTATCTAAGGCCTCTAATAGACTAATTCTATAGCTAAATATACTACTACATTTTAATACTACGCTATTACTACTAAATAGGATAATAAAGCACTCTTAGTAATATATTAATAAGGATTAAAAGGATAAGTTCGAGTAGAACTTATACGTAGCGGAGTTAACTTAGATACTCTAGATAAACTCTATAGAGAAGCTATTTATATTAACGTAGAGTTATATAAACTATATATAGAACTACGCCTAGGCGGTCTACTAAAGGGAAATAATAGACTATCTAGGGGTAAAAAACCCTTCTATCTAAACCTAATACGAGTATATTAGAAATATAATAACTATAGGCCCTAGCCTATAGAAGGAGTCTAGTTTAATAATATAAAAGAAGGATATTCTAGAGACTAAATATCTAAAGGATAAGGAGATTATAATAGACCTACTAAATATAGCACCCCTAAAGATAAGAAAGATATTACTTATTATAGCTATAATAAGAAGGGTTATTTTATATAAGACTACTATAATAAGAATAAAGTTACGCGATAGTAGTTTAATATACTAGTTTATTTATTAAAAGATAAAGTAGATAATAACTAGATTATTATTTAGAAAGAACTTAGCTAACTTATAATAGACGGCTCTAACGATAAATCTAATAAATTTAATAGATACGAGCTAAACCCTACTATAGAAATCCTTTAGAGATAGTTAGAAAGGGAATAATATAACTACTACCTCTATAAGATTTATAAGAAAACTCTTAGAAAAAGTAAGATTAAAGTAGCTAATATCTTAGTCTTAATAATATAAGAACGCGCTAATACCTATAAATAAAAAATATATAAACTAGAAATCTATAAAGATTATAATAAAGACTAGAATAAAGAAAACTAACTATCTATAAAAAATAAAAGAAGACGCTAGCTAATAAAATAAGCTAAGAAAAGTTAACTAAACTAGGTTAATAAAGAATTTAAAAAAGGATATATATACCGCCGATAAGATAGAGTATACTATTAGAAACTATAAACCGCCGCTAAGCTTCTAGACTATATTAATTACTATCGTAATAACTAATATAGGCTGCTATTATGGACAGCGTATACCTATAATAAATATAATATATACTATAGTAATAAAGAAGCTATAGGGTAATTTCTATAGAAGAAAATATAAAAGTATATATAGTAATAGTATAATTACCCTAATAAGGACTATATAATATATCTCTAGAATAAACGTACTAGGCCTTATTTTACTAATTACACCGACCCTATAGCAATTACCTAAATATATCTACTAGTTAATAAGAATTATACTATAGGTAAATGGTAACTCTACCTCTACCCCAACTACGAGAAATATACGCTAGATAAAGTAATAAATAGATTTAATTATACCTATAAATATACTTCTTTTTTAGGTACGTAATCGGATAGCCGGCTAGCCCTATTAGCTAGTATAGCAGAACGAACGTTTATAAAGATAAATATTTAGAAAGGATATATATAAGTACTAATACTAAAAATAACTACTAATACTTATATATTACCGGTATACGGTTACTAGTTAAAATCTAAATTAAATTAAATAGGATTAAGCTACGAGTACTAGTAGATTTAGGGGTATAGTTTAACTATATTTCTTTAGAAGCTATACTTATAGCTAGACTATAAACTACTAAGAAGAAATACCTCTATAATCTCTACGTAGCTAATAGATAATCTATACCTAATTAATTAATTATATAGCGTAAAGTGCGTAGAGTACCTCTTATAATATAAGAATACTAAGAAAGAATAGATCTTAACTATCTCAAATTAGCTATCTACGACGTTATTCTTAGGTTACCTTAGTTAAGAAAGTATAATCCTTAAATTAACTAGACGTAGTAATAGCTTTCGCTAGATAGTTATAACTATAAGCGTAATCTAGAACCTACGCATTAGTAGTGTTTAATAGTAGATAAGTAGACTATAAATTATATAGCTATAAACTAGATAGATAGAAACCTAGTTACCTCCGCTATCTATCCTAAATAATAAATAGATAAAGTAGAAGTTATAGAGAAAATTATACCTCTAGAAATCTCTTTAGAATATAAGGAATAGAAATACCTATTTAAGGAAGTAGTAGACGCTAGCGTATTACTAAAATATAAGTTATAGAACTATAAAATTTCGCTATAAGAAGAAAAGTAGCTATAGCTAGAACCCTTATAACTATAATTATTAAAAGAGTTAGTACTAATAAAGGAATATATAAATAAGAATCTTAAAAAGAATTATATTTAAGAGTTAACGTTATTTACCGGATTTTTAATTATCTTCATAGAAAAGAAAGACGGGACTTAATAGTTTTATATTAACTTTAGGAAACTTAATAATATTATAATAAAGAACTAATACCTACTACCTAATATAGAGAAGCTATAAGATAGACTTATTTATACTAAATACTTTACCGCCTTAGATCTACGAGAAGGATATTACCTTATAAGGATTAAGAAAGGTAAAGAATAGAAGATAGTATTTAAGATACGCTATAGTCTATACGAATATTAGGTTATACTATTTAGACTTACTAATATACTAGTAACGTTTTAAGTAATAATTAATAATATACTATAAGAATATCTAGATAAATTCGTTATTATATACCTAGATAATATACTAGTATATTTAAATAACCTTAACGAATATAAAAAGCACGTTAAAGAAGTTCTTAAATACCTTAATAAGTATAACCTACGCCTTAAACTAGAGAAATATAAATTCTATAAATAAGAAGTACTCTTCTTAGAATTCTATATTAGCTCCGGAGGAGTTAGAATTAGTAAAGATAAAATTAAGAAAGTTAAGAACTAGGAAGAATCTAAGATTATTAAAGATATCTAAAACTTCCTAGAATTCTATAACTTTTATAGGAGTCTTATATTATACTTTTTAAATAAAGCTAGGCTACTTATAGATTTTATATAAAAGACTAATAGCTTTATATAAGGCTCTAAATAAGCTAAAGCCTTTAAAATCTTAAAAGAAGTATAGATTATAGTATTTATACTTATACTATTCCGCGATAATAAACTCTATAGATTTAAGATAGATATATTAGAATAAGAACTTAGAAGATATATAAAATAATTCTAAAATAATTAATAAAAAATTATAGTCTATAGATTAAGAGTAATAATACTACTAGAAATATACTACGATATATACGATTAGAAGCTACTAGCTATTATTAATATCTTTAAATATTAGAGATAATATATATATAGCTACTCTAAACTTAAAGTCTATATAGACTATAAGAACCTTATATACTTTATAATAATAAAAGTCTTAGAAGAACGTTAAGTAAGATAGTCTAAATAGCTAGAATAGTTTAAATTTAAGATTATCTATAAACTAGGTAAAGATAACGTTATCGCGGACGTACTAAGCTAATAAAAAAATCTTATTAAAGATAAATTAAAGGTTAAAGAATCTATCTTTAAGATTAATAAAGATAGATTACTTAGCCCGGCCCGATAACTTAATAATATAATATAGATTACTAATAAAGTACTAGAAGAACTATAAGAAGCTATTATTTAATAATACTATAATAACTCTATTTATAGATACTCTAGAATTATATAAACTATAGAACTTATATAGCGAAACTATAAGTTCTTAAGAATAAAGAATAAAGTTACTTTCTTTATTAAACGATGTGCGGACTATTAGAAGAATAAATATAGTACCTACGTACTATATAGAGATATATAAGCGATCTAGATTCTAGATAAACTCTAGATAGATATAGTAATAGACTTTATAATAGAATTATTAATCTTATAAGACTCTATTACTAATTAACTATATAATACTATCCTAGTAATAGTTAACTAATTTATAAAATACGCGGAAATAATACTATTTAGTAATAAATATACTATAAAATAATTAGAATTTATAATTCTAGATTAACTTATTCGACACTATAGCATTCCTAAAATAATTATTAGTAATAGAGATAAACTATTTATATTAAACTATTAGATAACTCTATTAGTACTAATTAGAATAAAATAGAAGCTATTAACTGCGTATTATCTATAGACTAATAGTTAAACTAAGCGAATAAATCGTATAATAAAGACCTATCTTAAAATATATAGTAATATTTAGTAAAATAATTAGATTTTACTACTACTAATAGCTTAGCTTATTTATAATAATAAGAAGTCTAAGGCTATAGAAGAATTACTATTTTATATAAATTATAGGCGATACTTATATCTCTTTAAGAGAATATTTTCTATATTAAAAATAGAAAAAGTAATAGCTACGGCTACGAAACTTAAAGTAGTTTATAAATAAATAATAGTAAATATAATAAATATATAGTAAAAAAGTATTTCTTATATTAATAAAAAATAAAAAACGGTATCTCTATTAAAAAGGGGGAATAAAGTATATTTATATATAAAAAATCTACGTACTAAACGACTAAGTAAGGGATTAGACTATATTAAAGTTAAACTATTTTTAGTATAAGAATAAATAAGTCTAGTAAACTACCGCCTCTAACTTCCTAGTAATATAAAGATATATCTAGTATTTTATATATTCTTATTAGAACCCGTGGACCCCGGAATACCTCTATAGAAAATATTTTAATACTAAGTAGACTAGAAAGATAAGTTTAAGGTAGAAGAAATTCTTAAATATAATAACTCTAAATAGAAGGACTTTTAGGACCCCCGCCTATACCTAATAAAATAGAAAGGTTACCCCTACTTAGAAAATATCTAGGAATCTATTACTAACCTAGATAGCTATTAGTAAAAAATATAGTAGTACTATAAAAAATATAAGGTTTTAAAAACTTAGTATAAATCTTACGAACTATTAATAACTACTTAATTAGTATTACTAGACCTATTCTTAGGTAAGACTTAGAAAGGAGACTAATTAATAACCGTAGTACTAAGCGGCGTAGCTAGATTTACAAAAGTAATTTTTAAGTTAAGCTCTTTTAGAGTCTTAAGCTACTCTAGCTCTATAACTATCTCTATACTCTAGTTAAATATCCTTTATTACTTACGGCGTAACTCTTTCTTTTATTAATAAAGTATTTAAAGCTTATTATAGGCTAACTAAGCTTTATATAAAGTAGCTTCCGCCACTCTCTTTTTAACCTAAAGGATTGCTTCCTCTAAATCTTTCTACTTCTCTAATAACTCTATCTCGCGATTAATCTTAGAATAATCTAGAAGAGGTACGGCCTTTAGATTATAACTCTTACTTTCTAAATAAATATACTTAGTATAACGCTTTAATAACGAGCTTATATAATAAACGCTTTTACGCTTAAGGTATTACTTATAGAATACTATAGTAAAAATATAATCCTACTTAAGGCGATCAGCGTAGGCGTGACGATAGGCGGTAGACTTCGAAAATATTAGATTAGCTTATAGGGATATAACCTAATAGAAGGGGGAGATAATATTACGAATCTAAGATAGAGACGCAGCGCTTTATAAATAATAGACGGCCAGCGGGCCTATAGGATAATAGACCTTTACCGCCAAGACACTATATACGTAAGTAAGTACGTAACTACTAGATTACGTAGTCCTATAGAAACCGTAGACCTTATAGCCCCTTACCTTCTTAGCACTACGGGATCGACGGGACTGACGGGACAGGCCCAGTATATAGTCTACCTCGATAGGCCCTTATAGCACATCGTGTTTAATCTAAGTTACTCTTAGTACCTACCTATAAGGCCTACCGCTCTCTACAGACATCAAGCTACACTGATACCCACCTAAGCCTCACGTACGTCTTTACTCGTTGCACCAACAGTCCTCCGGACGAATCACGACCAGTAAAGATCAAGGATCTTAACACGCGGCTAGTAGACGCCGACCTAGCCTACGCCGTACGTAGCTAGTAGATTATTAGCCATTTTATATATAGCTGCGTACGTAGGCAAAAATCTACGTTAATCTAGGTCAAGTATATATCTAATAATCACCTCCTCTTCTAGCTCTATAAGCTTCTTCGAGTTGGGCTGGCAATCGCGTCGAGCAGCTTTGCCAGCGCGTCGGCGTCGGAGCGTCGTTCGGGGGACTTCAAATGTCTACGCAGCGCGTCTTACAGACTGAATTTAGGTTTGGTAAATAGCTAAGAGTGCAAGATATATATCAGCCTCAGAAGAGGCTGGTTGGGCTTGAATTGGGGGAGCCATAGTAGGTAGAAGTTCACGCGTCGCGGAAAGTTGGTAGGTGGGCCGCTCGCTTGTATGGGCCGCTCGCTTATAAAACACGTTACTAGGAGAGCTTCCTAAGTTCACAAAGCTGGCCGGGCTAGAACCCTGCTATGTCGCTATCGCACCAGATATTGACCCCGACATGGGATGGCAACAATAAGCGCGACCGCGGCAAATGGTATAACATTATCTTCGAACAGCAGAGTAATACACAGGATGGCTTTCCTCAACTCCGATGTGCGCATTCTTCTGGCTGATATCCGCAAAAGTTGGTCGGCGTGTTAACGACCGCCGAACACCAAGTTTCATTGGCCATTTACCCCTGTTCAACGTAACGCTAGCCATTTTGGCATTAGGTCTCACGCCTAATAGGAAGGAGGTAAAACGATAAAACCAGGCAGCGATCGGAGTTCGGCATTGATTTATTAGTCGCATAAGCAGCAACCAACCGGCTCCTACGCCATAGCTCAGCGTCACACACCATGTACTCTGCCCTCCACAACCGTGACCTCAAGGCCAAGAGCAACAGCTAAGCTAGAAGCCTACAAAGTACTTGGGCGTTCCGAGATGCCTTTGTCGTCTAGTGAAGGAGGACTACTTCAGCTGAACCGAGAGCGATTCGACTTCAACATACAATTCGAGCTGCTATTTTTCTCGATAATACCATCCGCTGTTTTCATTGTTACAGCATCATGGCGCACGCTCTCCCGCGCACGAAAGCCAGTTGTGGTGAATGCCCCAACTTTCCAGCTTATCAAAGTGGTATGTCCTCCCTCAAAGTGCGTGAAGGTATGACTTCAGCGTGTTCATAATATTACCACAGGGCGCTATTGCGATATATGCGGTGCTTGAACTCTCGCTCCTCGTCATGGCTGCGATTCCTTCCTTCCACGCCACCGGGATTTCTTTGGCTGCCTCCGTCCTCAAACTTGTGTCTGCCGTCCTGATGATGACGCTCAGCGTTGTAGATCACAGCAGAAGCCCGAGGCCGTCGGTACTGCTCAACACGTACTTGTGTCTCACTCTTCTCTTGGACGCCGCCCAAGCAAGAACGCTGTTTCTGTCGTCGACCGGCAAGCCGGAGCGTACCTATAGCAGTCTCTTCAGCACCGCTATGGCACTAAAGGCCGTGATACTGCTTTTGGAAGCCAAGCAGAAATCGTCGTGGGTACACTGGAACGAGAAGGACCACAGTCCAGAGGAGACAAGTGGGATATTTTCCCTTGGAGTCTTCTTTTGGCTAAACAGGATTTTCCGTCTGGGATACAAGAAAATTCTTACAATTGACGACCTATACCCCCTTGACAGCGCGCTTGAAGCTAAATCGCTTCACGACGTATTCTCTAGCAAGATGGCGTACTCCCGTCTTGAAGGCGACAAGTTCGGTCTCGTCAAAGTTCTTATGGTCACGCTCTGGAGGCCTCTTCTACTGCCCATACTTCCACGGCTAGCGCTGCTTGGCTTTACATTTTGCCAGCCGCTTTTTATGGAAAAGCTGCTGGATTATCTGTCCGAGGTTGAACTCGATGCGAATGTAGGCTATGGCTTTATCGGCGCTAGCCTGCTGATCTACATGGGGATTGCCATATCGAAAGCCATCTATTGGTATGGTATCTCTACAAATAACGTCGTGCAATCAGCTATTAATTTATGAGTATAGTTACTTTCACAGACGAGCATGCGCGATGTTTAGGTCGATATTGGTCACCGAGATCTTCGTCAAAGCCACAGAAGCTGGTATCGGAGGAGCTGACGATAGCGCTGCGCTGACGTTGATGAGTACAGACATGGAGCGCATTAGAGTCGGCCTGTACGATCTGCATGAGGTTTGGGCGTGCATGTTACAGGCTGCTCTCGCTGCGTGGATGCTATACAATCGACTCGGAGCTGTTTTCATTGCGCCGATCGTAATCGTGTTGTTGTGTTTCACGGCACTGGGGTTTCTGATGAACTTCACTGGGGATTCGCAGAAACTATGGATGGCAGGAGTTCAGAAACGCGTTGGTCTAACGGCCACCGTCATCGCCAGCATGAAAAACCTGAAGATCTCAGGTCTATCCGCTTCTGTCAGCCGTTTTGTGCAAAGGCTTCGCGTCGAAGAACTGGCGGCAGGAGCTCGCTTCCGGAAGATATTCATCGCTGCTGCAGCCCTCGGTTTCCTGGCCCAGCTCATCAGCCCACCTGTAACTTTCGCGTTCACCCGGCAAACACTGGACGCCTCGAAAATGTTCACATGTCTTGCTTTCATTTCCCTCCTGACATACCCGCTGTCGAGTATCTTCCAAGGAGTTCCCCAGCTCGTTTCTGCGCTAGCATGTCTCAGCCGAATACAGCTTTTCTTGGAGCGCGAGGCCCGCCATGATTTCCGCCAGGTCCTTTCTGATGTGAGGCGAAATCCAGAGAAGGCTTCAGCAGACACCGACCATTCGACCGATCCGGTAGTACTCATTCAAGACGGTCAATTTGGTTGGGAACCGAACAATTTCATCTTGCGCAACGTAAATATTCAGGTGTCAAAGTCCTCGCTCACGGTGGTCGTTGGACCTGTTGGTCACGGCAAATCCACCCTTTGTAAGGCGCTACTCGGAGAGCTCCCCTTCCATGAAGGCAGCGTCTTCACAAACCTTGGGTCCGGCCGCGTTGGTTTCTGTGAACAAACGGCATTCCTCTCGAACTCGTCGATTAGAGACAACATTGTGGGATATTCTTCTTACAACAGTGAGAGGTATAAGGAGGTCATCAACGCCACGGCTCTAGGCTTTGACTTCACCACGCTCCCGCAAGGTGACCAAACCAATGTTGGCTCGGATGGCATCACACTGTCTGGTGGCCAGAAGCAGCGAGTCTCTCTAGCGAGAGCTTTATATCTCCAGTCTGACTTTCTCGTGCTAGACGATGTCTTCAGCGGTCTGGACGCGGATACCGAGGAGCAGGTCTTTCAGGAAGTCTTCGGGCCTAATGGACTTCTCAGACGTCGACGTTCCACGGTCGTTTTGTGCACTCATAGCACTAAGCATCTACCGGCGGCGGATTATATACTAGTACTCGGCAACGGTGTCATTGCAGAGCAAGGCACATTTGCGGGTTTGACAGCCGGCGGAGGTTATGTGCAGCGTTTGGGATTGAAGGAGTCTTCTGAAAGCGAAGATTCGTCCGCAGAAACTATATCAAGCGAACGGTTGATGCCGCAACTTCTCCACGCCTCGACAAAGAGCACATTAGCTCTTGCATCCGAAACAGATCTATCGCGTCAAGTTGGCGATAGGACGGTGTACAAGCATTATGCAAAGAGTATGGGATGGCTTCTAACGGGATCAAGTGTGTTCTTTGCTATCCTCTGGGGGTTTCTCACCAATTTCCCAACAATCTGTAAGTCAATTTCACTAGGGCAGCACTCTATATCGGTCGTCTATATCGGTCGATACAATGTCACCCTCTCCACCAGAACCAACACAAACTGTCATATGATATAGGTACTCTTGACTAATATCAATTACAGGGCTCACTTACTGGATAGACGACATCTTCTCAGAACACCCGGCACATTCCTACGCTTACTACGCCGGACTCTACGCTTTACTTCAGATAAGTGCTTTGATTTCGCTGATTTCTTTGGCCACGGCGCTCTGGGTAGTTGCTATCAAGAAGGCTGGCGCCAATATTCATAAGGGGGCCTTACAAACACTTATCCGAGCACCGCTACGTTTCTTCACCAAGACGGATACTGGAGTCATTACGAATCTCTTTTCACAAGACTTGAATCTTATCGACACGGAATTGCCGGAGGCAACGTTGAATACCTTGATTAGTGTAAGTTGGTCGTCACCCTAGGAGTCTACGGTGACCGCATGTACAGTGTGCTAACACAGATTTCTAAGGTCTTTCAAGCACTAGGTCAAGCGGCTGTCATGCTTGTCTCGTCCATTTACTTAGCTATAGCCTACCCGTTCCTTATCGCTATATTGGGTATCGTGGGAAAATTTTACCTACGGACTTCCAGGCAGCTGAGATTACTAGACCTTGAAGCCAAAAGTCCGTTGTAGTAAGTCTAAGTCTTTCTTGAGATAATTGTTGTCTCTTTGCTAATAGGCGTCTGCTTAGTACGCATTTTCTCGATACTGTCAAGGGCATTACAACCCATAGAGCCTTCGGTAAGTGATTTGCAATGCTATGACGCGCACCAAGAGCGCCGTAGACGCTTCACGGCATCACGTATCTACCCATTGCGCCACTGCTGACACAAGACATGAACAGGCTTTATTCCCAACGATATCCAGAAGAATGTTCGGCTGATCAATACCAGCCAACGACCAGCTTATCTCCTCGTCATGATCCAAGAATGGCTGAATCTCGTGCTCGGACTCATCGTCATGTTGGTAGCAGTAGTGCTAGTAACTCTCTCCGTCCAGCTTCACTCCAAGTCTACATTTGCCGGTGCTGCGCTATACAGCCTCATCACTCTCGGCGAAAATCTCGCCGGCATTGTGCTCTACTACACAAGACTCGAGACCTCTATTGGAGCGATTGCTAGAGTCAAGACGTTCAACGAGACCACCAAACCAGAGGATAAAGATGAAGAAGACATTGTTCCTTCTGAACGATGGCCGGATAAGGGTGTCGTTGCATTGAACGGTATATCCGCAAGCTATGAGTATGTCACGTCACCAAATAATCTCGTTTACACGATGCTAACATTTGACGCAGTGTAGACGACGGGGTCGATAACACGCCCACATTAGCGCTCCGCAACATTCACCTAACAATCAGCTCGGGCGAAAAGGTCGCCATCTGCGGTCGCACGGGTAGTGGCAAATCTAGCCTCGTCGCCCTCCTCCTCAAATTGCTCGACCCTACCTCCTCGACTGCAGCCAACGCCATCATTGATGATACGCCGCTTCACCGCATAAACCGGTCTGCATTACGCCAGCGCATCATCGCAGTACCTCAGGAAGCCGTCTTCCTACCCGACGGGACGAGCTTCCAAACAAATCTGGATCCATCTGAGGTCTCATCACCCGAGGAATGCGAAGCGGTCCTTGCTGCAGTTGGACTTGGTGATTTTGTTGCGGAGCGCGGTGGTCTGAATGCAGGCATGAGCGCGGGCACGCTCAGCGCTGGGCAGCGGCAGCTCATGTCGGTTGGGCGTGCGCTGCTTCGTCGCCGTATCCGGACGCGGGATTTGGAGCGTGCGGGTGGTGCCTCACAGGGTGGTATCTTGCTGTTGGATGAAGTGAGCTCGAGCGTGGACCACGAAACGGAACGCGTCATTCAAGAGATCATAAGCACTGAGTTTGCCACTTATACGGTCATAGCGGTTAGCCATAGATTGGATATGATCATGGACTTTGATAGAGTCGTTGTCATGGACTCGGGCGAAATTGTCGAGGTTGGAAATCCGAAGGTATTGGCTGAACAGGTGAGGACGAGGTTTGGGGATTTGGTGAGGGCGGGAACGAAGGAGAAGATGACGTGAGGTTTGTGTGCAGTAGCAGATTTTGGTGGTCGTTGGTGGGGAGTCGGTGTGTTGTGAGCTGGTGGATGAAGGGGTTGTGCAGATAGGAAAATCATAGATTAGATCTCGACGATGCTGAGAGAACTGAGTTTGATACTAAAGCAAACAATAAGAACATAGTTGCTGATTGCGTTGATACAACTTCAAGCGGGAGGTGACAGCACCATGCAGCGGCCACAATGCTAGTCAGTGAGTGTGTTACATTGGGAGTTTAGCTCTGCAGGGCAGTGGCTTCACGGCTCATCAAATACGACTACTTTTCGTCAAACAAATCGGCTGAACGGAGTGGAATTTCTTCCTCAACGACCCGGAAATACCAGGCGCGTCAATGAAAAAAAAACAGTCAATTGGGGATTGCGACCCAATGTGGATTGCAACCCGATGTGGATTGCATCCCAATGTGAAGGAGGATGTTGAAAAAGATAGAGCCATAAGACAAATATGGTGTCGTGGAGAGTCATAAGACAAATATGGTGTCGTGGAATGTCATAAGACAAAGAGGGTGTCGTAAAGAGTCATAAGACAAAGGGGTTGTCGTCAATCGGTCGGTCGGTTCGGTCGGTCGCATCGCCCAAGGTTACCTTCCACCCATGCCAGCCCTAAAGTCCTTACTCTTTCCCAGCCTCACCAGTATCCACCATACACACCAAATCCGGCCGCAGCCCCGATGCCCACTTGCCAACCCGGCCGAGCCCACCCATACTGTTCTACTCCTTGCCGCCGGGGACATCAGCACCATGTTGAATGGGCATCAGTCGCGCCGACCCAAACTGCCGAACGCGCCCAGCAACGCGCATCAACAAACGAGGGAGGCCCACATGGGGCGTCAAAAGTACAACAGGGGATCTTTCTCGGAATCAGGGCTCGCCGGCACCGTCAACCTTTTCGCGGAAGTGAAAGACCATGTACGTACCCCGGACACGACGACCCGCGACCGATAGGCCAGCTGCGAAGAGCCTCTATCCACACGGTCGGCCGTGGTTCGTCTACGTCCGACAGAGTCCCGGAGTAGAGTGCAGTGTGCGGCTTCTTGGAGACCTCCCGTGGAGCGTCTCGAGCGTTGGATTGCTCCGTTGCCCGCCTGTGCCCTGGCCCAACACTTTCCTCCCATACCAACCCGTTCCAGTCTCTTCCTCACCATGGTTGTTGTCGATTTGTCGCGTTCGTGGTGTCGTGTAAAGGTGGAATTGGCCTGAGGTGCTGGGGGCAAGGCTTTATATAGGCGTGGGATTTGGTGAATTACGGGTGCCAAGCAACGTTACACATAACCTGTGGGCCGGTTGGGGCTGCTGCCTAGTGGGAGAATCTTCTATTCAATTCGAAAGTGATCGGTTTAATTAGCTCTGACGTCAATCCGTTGGTGAAAGAGAGTGTGACTCTCTTTCACTCAGACTTGGCTTTGACGAGAAGAGACACACTAAATACACCAATCTGTCGCCTCCAAGATTGGTGGGCCTCCCGATAAACATATTACTTCAAGAGGTGTGTTGTAGGTACGGATTCGACGATAGCTGGAACATTTCCTCAAGTTTTCAATATTGATACGGTCACTTGGCAATCACACAGATACGCGTGTAGTCAACTGTGCATTCAACAGGAGTGGTCCCGCAATAGCCCACGACATTGAACTTGGTCGCATGGATATGTGCATATGAGTCGTTGCTTGTAGACTACTACTTATGGCCATTAGCACTCCCAAACCATCGATAATAAGAGCCCCTCCAAGCAACCACGATGGATATTCTGATCTGAATCATATCTCCGGGTGTAAGTTACCATCATCTAATGTGGTCATCACAAACCAGATACGAAGGTTCAATCAATGCTGTAGCAAACATAAAATTACTCAGCAGATCTTTTAAAAGCTTCGTGATTTATCATCGCGTAATACACCAGGTAGGAGACATTCTTTGCTGATCTTCAAGCATCAAGCGCACTCTACGCTCCTCAAACTATTTGAGCCACCGACCAAAGTCGGCACAAGGCCAGCGTATCTTACCAGCGCTACTATGACACCTTCGCCTACCTCAAAACGTGTGGACTTCCTAATCACAGCATGACTGGGGCGAGACTCGGACCGTAAGGCATGATGTTGCGGCTCACCAATGGCACGTGCGGCGATTCATTTCCACACGAGCTAGGATGGCAAATATGTACGAGGGAATGCTGACGAGGGGAATCTCAAGTGCTAGTCCCCAACGAGATAATGATCGCGACACATCGAGAGAGCAAAAGCTAAATGTCTCTCGAGAGTCCGTAGAATGTCCACACGCTGATCCACCTAGCCCAAGACGTCCAGCAAGTTCTTGTTGGTCTTGCACTCATCATCGCACGTAGTGATACGCGGCATCCCCGCCCTACCATCATCATTCGGCATCTTCTTCATACCCGCCGCCATCTCCGCAATCTCCTGATTCCCCAACGCCTCCAACTGGCTCAAAATCTCGTCCAGCGTCTCCTGGTCCATGCCCGTCACACGCGTACTCATGATATCGATTCCCGCCGGCGTCTGCGTCAGCTCCGTAGCCGTAGCGTAATTGACATAGTACGGGAGCCTGGCTTCATCACAGCCCCAAGCCAGAACGCTATACTCGCTCGTGGCACCCTCGATGATGCCCGTGCCGGCATAATTGTAGACAGCGGGGTAAGTGTCGTTGGGGGTGTCGACGCCGTAGGTGGTGTAGACAGTGGCGTTGTTGGGGACTTGGAAGGAGCCGAGGTCGTTTACTTGGCCTGTGGGATCGCTGGCATCAACAGGGGTGGGGTCGTACTGGAAGTTTCGCAACGCGAGATTGGCAGGGTTGGAGGCGAAGACCATGTTCCAGGGCTTGAAGTACCACTCTGGGCTGAATGGGGTCCAGAGCGCGGAGGAGGCCCCACCGTCGAAAGCTGGAGGGAGACCTGGTGAGGTGATTAGTCATTTGTTTGAAAGCAATGTGTGTGAGATAGGTATAAAACTTACGCACTGAGACAGCGCTCGCGCCGCAACGACCTCCAACATTCGCCTGAGGGGCAGGCGCGGCGGTGGCGAAGCCGAAGATTGCCACCATGCACAGCAGCACCGACTGCAGAACAATGCAAACCATCGTGTAGAGGTGGTAGGACGAGTCTGGGGCTTGGTGGCGGTGGTGGTTACACAGGAGGCGCAGTTGTGTTTGCAGCTGCTTTGAGGTTGATGTCGAGGTCTAGAAGATCGTCCAGGAACTCGGTAAATTTTATAGTAAAGAGACTCGCACGAGCCAGGAAGCTGGGTGACAGCATAGCGCATGTGTGGTACGTGCTGGCGTCTTGACGGTGCTTGTAAGATTAAAAGGAGCTCGTGGGGGGAAAATGCTTAGACAAGGTACTTCCGAATGAAGATGTCGATAACTGTGCTGGGAACGAGCTCGAGGACCCACAATTGGCTGCAATAACGAATAGAACGAACATGCAACTGACAGAGGTGCGACCCGGAATTTCGATCCGATCGAATGTGCTCTTACCCGAACCTTGTTTCACATCCCCTGTACTGAGTCTACACACACTTTAGCCTACAGAAGAACAGCCCAACGCCACCTACATAGTACATGTATGAATTGTAATCGAGTTTGTTATTTCACGGATGGCGAGAGAGCAGTCGATCGGAGAGTCACAACAGTTGATTTGCGGACGAGTTTCATGCAGACCTAGGGGGAGAGGTTTTGAGAGCTAATAAGCAGCTTTCCGCGTAAGAGGTTGTACCCGTACTGGTGTGCGATGGGGTGATTACATAAGACGCGCAGATCAAGCTGGAGCGCGCCGCACTGCGCCACGCAAACCGCCAACCATTGCCAATCCAATGCCGCCGAAAGGCTCGAAAAAGGCCTCCGCGGCCGCCCAAACGCGAACCCTCGTCCTCGATAATGGCGCCTATACACTCAAGGCTGGCCTGGTCTCTAGCTCGTCGGCAGACCCTAGCTACGACGATTGCGCCGTGATCCCCAACTGCGTCGCGCGCAGCACACGCGACAAGCGCACCTACGTCGCATCGGAGCTGGAACATTGCAAGGACTTTGGCGAGCTGGCATTCAGAAGGCCGGTGGAGCGGGGCTTCATTGTCAATTGGGAGGCGGAGAAGGCCATCTGGGAGCATGAATTCATGGGCGCAAGTGCGGGGGCGGGGCTGAGGGTAGGTACGATCTCAGGTCGACCTGGTTACATGCGGCTCTCGAGGCTAATTGGAACAGTGTGATCCTAAGGATACCAACCTGGTCTTGACGGAGAAGCCAAATTGCCCCAAGGAGCTGCAGAAGAACTGCGACGAGATTGTCTTCGAGCAGTTCGAGTTTACAGCCTACTACCGCTGCGTCGGTATGCCATCTCGTCGACCTTCTGGCACGAGTTTGACTGACACTGGGCAGGCTCAACCCTGAACGCGTACCATCCCTACAGCGCAGACTCCCTCTTTTCGCTTCCGCAAGAATGCCTACTCCTCATCGATACCTCGTACTCCGATACCACCATCTCACCCGTCTACAACGGCCAGCTCATACAGTCTGCGGTCCGACGGCTGACAGTCGGCGGAAAGCTACTCACCAACTACCTCAAAGAGCTGTCATCTCTCCGCCACTATAATATGATGGAAGAGACATACCTTCTCAACGAGGCCAAAGAAGCTGTCGCGTTCGTGGCGCCCTCCCACGAGCAATTCACACGGGATCTGGAACGGACCTGGAAGGGCAGGCTAGGTGATAAGAGGGAGCTCGACTCGACCATCGTACTGGACTACGTATTACCAGACTACGAACAGTCGATTCACGGCCATGCTAGACCGCACGATCCTGTCAAGTCAAAGATGCGACGCGGTCTTCAACCAGTGCATGGGCCGAGGGAAGATCTCCTCCCGCTAGGCAATGAGCGCTTCACCGTTCCAGAGCTGCTCTTCAAGCCGACCGACATTGGCATACAAGAAGCAGGTCTACCAGCGGCCATTATGGAGTCTCTTAGCACGCTTCCCGAGGCGCTGAAGCTCGGCCTGCTCGCAAACGTGGTGGTGGTAGGCGGGAACTCCCTCATCCCTGGTTTCATGGAGAGGCTGGAGTCGGAGCTGAGAATGCTCGTGCCGGCAGATTATCTGCTGAACCTGGTCAGAGCGGAGGACCCGATCAAGCACACGTGGCTAGGTGGTGCGCGATTTGCAAAGCACGCAGATTCGCTGAAGAACGCTTTGGTTACAAAGGCGGAGTACGATGAGCGTGGGTCTGGATGGCTTGTGCGGAAGTTTGCTGGCGGAGTTTGAACTTGCTGTATATGGTCCAGTAGAGTAGCCATGTGTATCGATATTAAGACGATCTGACTGCCTGAACTTCGTATATCGCCTGCACGTACGTACCAATACATGATCCTCACGGGGGCACGGAATGTGTAGCTTCACAGGTATTCCAAGAGACGGACGCGAAGACTATGTACAAAAGCGGATGCTGGTTAAACCCACCACCTGCCTATTCCAGCATCGGCCCCTCGCGAATCTCAACCCCTCAGCGACTCACATGTCTCGCCTCCACCTCGTGCACCGTACAAATCTCCGCCAACCAACAGCATCCGAACCACCAAGAAGATGCTTTTGTGCCTTGCAGCTGCCAATGCCATCAAACCGCGCTCGTAGGACGGGAGAGGTCGCGCCTGTCCCAGACTTACCGTCATCGGCGTGCGCGATGCGGAAACCCCTCGCAGCTTCCGTATTCAGGGCCAATCTATCCTTGCACGTGTGCTTGCATCTCATGGTAGACCGGTTGTCGGTACTTGCGCCATCGGTACTTGGGCCATGGGTGGCGCAGGGTATATATGTAGGTCCGTATTCCTATTATTGACGCTGAGCACACGATCAGCCTGCCTCATCGCCATCATGCTTCTCCCCGTCTCTTTCAGCCTGCTGGCTCTGTGCCACCTCGGACGCGTCGCTGCGAAGCCCGTTGCGCCCGGCCAAGCCCCGTCCGTCAGTGAGACGACGTGCAATGGCAAGAAGTACGTCTACGAGGAGCTCGCTGGTTGGGGGATACTAGATGGCACCTCGCGGGACAAGTTTGGGGATACCATTGGCGGGATTGGGAGCGCGATTGCCTTGGACAAGAAGTCGTGGAAGAAGAAGAAGGGTGGCAATGAAGCGTATGACGGGATTATTTTTGGGCTCCCAGATCGAGGTTGGAATACGCAAGGGACGCAGAATACGCAGTCGAGGATACACAAGTTTGCTGTGTCGCTGGATATTGTGGCTGCGACGCTGGAGAAGCCGGCGTCGCCTAACTTCCAGATCAAGTACCTGGATACCATCCTGCTTGCTGGGCCGGATGGTACTCCTGTGACTGGTATGCTGCACAGATTCGTGCTCGAGGTCTTGCTGATTGTGTGCAGGTCTGGACGCCGATCCATCGGGTCACCTCTCCTACAAGGGTTTCCCGGATCTTCCCGTCGCAACTTGTAAGTCAAGAGCATTCCTCCATGTGCGTTATGCCGACTGATTCATTGTAGATACCGGTGACGGCTTCGGAGGCGAGGGCCCGGGCGGCAAGCGAATATCCGTTGATGCGGAGGGCCTTGTTTTGGGTGACGATGGTACTTTCTGGGTCAGCGATGAATATGGTAAGATAATGAAGGGCACGCAAAGGGCAGTACTAACCGTGAGCAGGACCATACATCTACCAGTTCGACAAGAAGGGCAAGATGGTCAATGCTATTCGCCCGCCGAATGCTTTCATTCCCATTCGCAATAAGACCGAGAGGTGAGTCAAGAGTGTTGTCGCGTCTGCTGTGCTGGACTGACACTGTCCAGCTTCAACGCCGCGTCGCCGCCCATCTACAATCAAGACTTTGAGATCACGCCGGAGGATCCTGACACGGGACGCGCGAACAACCAGGGTCTCGAAGCCCTCACCGCCGACCCCAAGGGCAAGTATCTGTACGCTATGCTACAGAGCTCGACGTAAGTGTGCCACTGTGTCATGCTAGATCGCACACTGACCCTCGTTACAGCATGCAGGAAGGTGGCGCGAAGTCTTCAAACCGCCGAAACACTCGTCTCCTGAAGTACCGTATCAAGGGCAAGAAGGTCGAGTATGAGGCCGAGTACATCATCCAGCTTCCCCTCCTTCCATCTGGAAAGGTCGCAGGACAGAGCGAGATTCATTACATCTCCGATACCCAGTTCCTTGTGCTCGCTCGCGACGGCGACGCTGGCCACGGCCAGGACAGCTCGGAGTCGGTCTACCGCAACGCAGATGTGTTCGACATCTCCAAAGCCACGGACATCAAAGGCAAAAAGAACGACGACTTTGACGGCGCCGTCGCAAGCTCCAAGGGTAAACTCGACGACGATGTTGTTCCCGCTACGTACTGCCCTTGGTTGTCGTTCAACGACAATGACCAGCTCCGACGCTTCGGCGCCCACAACGGAGGCCCCCAGGATGCGGGTCTGCTCAACGAGAAGTGGGAGAGTTTTGCGCTGGGCCCAGTCGATGGCAAGTACAAGTCGAAGGGCGATGGTGATGAGTACTATCTAATCTCGTTCTCGGACAACGATTTCATCACTCAAAATGGTCAGTCACCCACACTCGTGTCTCATCTCGTTTACTGACTTGTCTCAAAGGGTACATCAACGGCGGGAAGAACCAGTATGCGGATGCATCAGGCTTCAACCTAGACACCCAAGTTCTCGTCTTCAAGGTCAGGCTGCCAAAGGGCTCTGACCCGTTGTAATCGGGTCGCTTGTAGTCTACACCCTAGATAAAAGCCATTACAAATGCACTCATTGATTGCATCATCAAAACATGATGGGGTCGAACCGTTCGTGCGGTGCACCTCTCGTGAAGCTCCTCACCATGTGTTGGCTAACGATACCCGCACCGTGAAGCTTTAGCCCCTTTCCATCAGCATTATCAATACTGCGACGTACACAAAGGCCGTTAAGAATGGTCCCGAAGCTGGTCCATCAGCCGCAACGGCCCTTTTTCGGTGGGTGGTGTGTCGGCACGTGTCAGGTTCTAGGCCTCTGGCGTGATTTTCGAGTCGTGTGCAGGTGTGCGAACAAGCCCAGCGTCAGAGTCAAGCCTCGAACTCCAAGGAACGCAAAGCCGCCAAAGCTTTCCCCAGAAACCACTCCACTTGCCGTCCCCAGATTTGCGATTTGCGGAGATGAGGGTCGTTGTGGGTCGCGTTTTCCTGGGGATGCGCGCGGCGTTTGCCTCGTGTCCGTGTACCCCACAGTAGAACGCGCTTGTGTTTTGCTACCTTGCGTTGTGTTGTCGCGTTCTTCAACACTGCACAAGACTTGACTCGCAATTTGAACAGCGAGATCGTATCGCACTCGCTTGCAGGACCTCCAGCGCGTCATCATTCGACTCGTCTTACACACGACAAGGGATTCCAACAGGATCACACCGCACAACGCCCACACACACTTCTCAGGCGTCTCACATCGCTCGCTCGGCCTGGACGTCCGATGAGGGTATCGCGTAGTGGATCCCGCCGACTAACATAGCCTCGAATAGGTCAAAGGCACTGCACGGCGGTCCAGACTCGCAGCTCAACATCCAAGCCAGTCTGGACAGCTCGACTCGACAGCTCGACTCGACAGCTCGACTCGACAGCTCGACGATGTCTGCGTCGCAGTCTCGATGGAGCTTTCCGTACCTAGCTCCCGCGATGATCGTGTGAGCGAGCGTTTCGCTCATAGTCGTGATACGAAGCCGCTACTTCGTAGGGCGACTCTCCAGCCTACCTACTAGTCTTATCTAGAGAACTGAAACTACCCCAGCAGCGGGCGCGGAGCGGATGGCTACATGCGGAGCTATCCTGATTGATCAGCTTCTAGGATCGCGATGCGAGGCGACAGTTCGGTGTTGAGTTCCGTACTAGGTTCGACATCGGTTCGCCTGACAGGCTACAGCAGGCTTTGCACCCTCATCTGCACTCAGTACCAATCATGCGCGTATCTTGGATGGGCACAATTTTCCGCGTGTGCACCGTTCCCAACGTCCAACGTAAAAATGCCAAAGAAAACACCCTCGACGGCTTGCACCAACCTCGCGGGATCATGATCGGCCACATGGCGCTATCCACTAAGAGTACTCTAGGCCCCCTGCTAGTCTGGTCCCCCGCATCAGCTACACCGGCCTCTCCCATCCCATACCGGCCCGGGAGGCGAACGCTTGCGAGCCCATTTTCAGCATCTGGAACCGACTTATCGAGTTGGACTCGTTGAGTATGGGCTGCACTTGCGGTTGAGGTCTTCCGAGTCGCCCTGGAGAGCAACGTATAATTCCACGCGCTCCCAGGGACTCGGGACACTGATTGCAGCGACCACTCAAGCACATTCCGCCGTTCTTTAAGGTGCTGCTTACCACGGTTGCTTTTCGAACCGCGCTGGTGCTCTTCTGACTACTTTTGCGTCGATCGTTTCCCGGGAATTGGACCCACTTGACGCCTGCACCACGTATCTATCCACCCTTCCCTCCTCCGGAGCCTTCTTCTTCTTCCTCTCTCAATTATATGGCTGAGGAGAAGAATACAGCCGTCATGGCCGAATCGATTGAGAAACACGAAAATAGTACCAAGATCGAAGATTCAAGCGGCATCAATGTCGTCAAGAAGGTCCACGCCGACGGCCATGTCGACCTTGTCGATGCGCACGCCATCGGTGGTAACCTCGAAGACATGCCTACGGGTTACTTTTGGACACCGCAGTTTCTCGGCACAGTCGTCGTAAGTTTTCCAGCAGCTGGGAACTTCGTGTGGACGCCTCCACGGGAACTGTCGCAGAGGAGACCAGCAAGACCTGAGTCGAAAAGTGCTAACGTTTTCGTCTAGGCCGTCTGCTGCGGGAGTATTTGCGCATACCTCGGATGGGTCTTGCCCGCGAACACACTGTAGGTGCCATTCCATGTCACGGTGGCCTGTCACGTCACAGGACAGCGCGCAGCAGGAATCTTTACTGACATATGCAGCGCCTTGATCAACGAGGATATTGGCCCTTCCACAAATTTGAACTGGGTGGCTACCATTTGGACCATTGGCTCCGCGATCGGCTTTCTGCTCGTTGGTCGTCTTTCGGATATCTTCGGTCGCAAATGGATGGTCATGGGGACCAGTCTCTTGGGCTTGCTAGGGTGCATCGTCGGTGGAACCGCGAACAACATTAACACGCTCGTCGGAGCTAACCTGATGAACGGCATCGGCGCTGCTGGTCAGCTATCGTTCGGTATCGTCTTGGGCGAATTGGTGCCGAATAAACACAGAGGACCGATCGTTACCTTGGTCTTTGCGTCTTCGTTGCCTTTTGCTGGTGAGTTTGGAACTTGTTCTTTAAAGGATACAGTTGCTAATTGGTTACCAGTCTTTGGACCCATCATCGCTCGCACATTTATCGCTAATACGGCGGCTGGCTGGCGCTGGTCGTATTACCTTGGCATCATTATCAACGGCATTACCCTCATCCTCTACCAATGCTTCTATTTCCCACCGACATACGACCAGCTCCATGTCTCCGGAAAGACCAAGCTCCAGCAGTTCAAGGAGCTCGATTTTGTGGGCATCTTACTTTTCATCGCTGGCACTGTGCTGTTCTTGATCGGTCTGAGCTGGGGCGGAACTACGTACCCATGGAAGTCTGGTAAGCTCCTCAAATTACTCCAATCCGCGAACGTATCCTAACATCTCAAAGCTGCCGTCATCTGCACCATCGTCATCGGCGCCTTCACCCTCGTCGCCTTCGGTCTCTACGAGCAATACGTCTTCAAAGGCCAAGCCATCATGCCACCCCGTCTCTTCAAGAAGCTCGAATTCGTCGCCATCGTCATGGTCGCCACCATCGGTGCCGCCGTCTACTACGCTCTAACGGTTCTCTGGCCCACCATCCTCGGCACGCTATACACGACCGATTCCAAGAAAATTGGTTGGGCGTCGTCGGTCGTTGGTGGTGGTATCTTGCTCGGTCAGATCTTCGGTGGCTTCGCGCTTTCGTACCTCCCCAAGGTGAAGTGGCAGCTCGTTATTCTGTCGACGCTGGGTACGGCGTTCTTAGCTGGTGAAGCGGGGCTGCAAATTGATGCGTATGCGACGTTCATCACGCTTGGTGTACTTGCTACTTTCGGTACGTTTTCTCCACCCTCTTACTTCGCTTCAGTGTTTCTAACAAACGCACAGTCATCGGCTGGGTCGACAACATCTCCTTCCCCGGCGTAACGCTCCTCTGGGAATCCCAAGACATCGGCCTCGCAACCGGCGTGCTGGGCAGCATCCGCGCCATCGGCGGCGCCGTCGCCCAAACAGTCTACGTCTCCATCCTCACCAACAAAGTCGCCACCTTCCTCCCCGCCCTCGTCGTTCCGGCCGCGACCTCCGCCGGACTTCCCGCCGAGTCGCTCCCCGCCCTCTTCGCTGGCATCACGGCCGGAAACTTCACCGCCGTGCCAGGCATTACGCCCGAGATCATTGCTGCGGCGGGCGCGGCGACCCAGCAAGCGTATCTCGAGAGCTTCAGATATGTGTTCTATGCGACTATTCCTTTTGGAGTGCTGTTGATCTTCTTTTCGTACTTGAGCCCGAATTTCGACAAGTATTTGAGTATGAATGTTGCGAAGAGGCTGCAGCATATGGGGGATAAGATGCAGGGTGAGGGCCATGAGAGGGAGGGAGATGCGGTGTAGATGGTCTCTTCTTTTACTGCATTGAGGAGAGGTGGGGAGGATGACGGGGGTTTTTGA
>Ga0247733_1000229_pt1 | contig 57804 bp, 69 predicted proteins | sample UWRJL043104R2_FD_180932 | JGI IMG/M metagenome (GOLD analysis project Ga0247733, IMG submission 180932) | Plant litter microbial communities from Arlington Agricultural Research Station in Wisconsin, United States - UWRJ-L043-104R-2 | ecosystem: Environmental > Terrestrial > Plant litter >...
GACGGCGAGCATGGAAGGGGATGGAAGGGCTGGTTGCGCCCGTGTAGATGGTAATTATCATTATAGTAATGCTTAATGGACGTGTCGGAAGGAAAACTACTGCTTTTGGCAATCACTCTGAGTGTGGATTCTAACTGACTTTCCTGCTTTGACCTGACGGCCCGCGCTGCGATGAGTTAGCCGTCCCGGTGAAGGTGGGGTCTTTTGACATGGGTCGAGTGGGGGAGGCTGCGAGATAAGAACTGCGGTCCGGCCGCATGTGTTGAGCTGCATGCATGTGATGGTGCTTATTCAGGATGATGCGAGTGGTGTGGGTGGTGGTGGGTTCGCGGTTCGGGTCGGATGCTGTGCGGTGCCGTGGATTCCGTGGCTGGTGGCATCACGTCGGTCGGTCCGAGGCGAATGCGAGTCTCACTGGTCTCGTTCGGTATTCGGGTCTATCAAGTGCCATGCTTGACTCGGAGCAAACCGTTCGAACAGAAGCAAGTACTATACACAGCGACCAATGAGAAACCCCCTCCGTACTTGCAAGACAAGGTCCACACGATCCCTCTCCCTACCCCCCCTCCTCTTCCCCCCTCCTCCTCTCCCCTCCTGCCCGCTATCGGAGCCCTCCATCTAAGCCGATCCCGGCGGACAGCCCTCGGGAAACCCGTGACAAGGCAACACCTGCGGCTGCTGCCAATTGCAGATATCGCTCTGCCCCGCGCCGCCATCCTTGCAGCTACCCGGGAAGCCGCAGTATTTCGCGTACCGGATCTCGCCGGTGGAGGACGACGTGCACATCCAGAAGGAGTTGTTGATGAAGTCGTCGAGCGTGTTCCAGGCGGCGGAGCCGCTGACTTGTTTCGATAGCGTGGCTAGAGTGTCGTAGTAGTTTCCTGGTTGGGTGGGTTGGTTAGCGTGTGGACTTGGGGGGTGAGGAGGTGGAGGGGGAGAGATGGTGGAGGGGAGGGGATGGGAGGCGAGGAAGAGATGTACCTCGACGGAGAAGATTGTAGCCGCAGTACATGATGCCTTCCTGGCAGTTGTCGGCGGCGGCGAAGGTGGCGGCTGTGGCGAGAGCGACGAGGGAGAGCTTCATGTTTAGTGGTGATGGTATGTTTTGCTTGTGGTGGGGATTGGAACGATGATATGAGGTGAATGCAATGAGTTGATATGGGAAGTGGAATGAGATGTGATTGGAATAGTCTTGATACTCCCTCTCTGTGCGTCTGTGTCCCTTATACTTATACCCTCAGTCGGTCCCATCTCTACTCAGCTTCCCCTGCCACGACTACTGAGCCTCCCTACATAGCGAAACGTACGACAATCTGCAACGGACAACCGCGTTGTACTCGGCGCCGCATTGAATTCGGTTTCAACAGCGGAGTCGAGTCGCCAGGCTCAGGTAACGGGGACCAGTCCCGTTCACCCCTACACTGCTACCTACGCCAGGTACCACCGCGGTAGTAGCCCACAGGAGAACAATGCTCGAATTGTACGAGATGGAGGCCGATTTGCGGTAAAGGTTCAGCGCGCAACTGCAAGCCTTTGACGGGTAGTAACCCAGACGGGAAGCGCCAGGGACGCTGGGAAGTCAGCGGGTGGTTTGTGCGTGGGCTGGGTGTTGAGGCTGAAGGGACTGCGTTCGGAACTCACCGCTGGCGATAACGCGGTGAAAGGGATGAGGCTGAAGCCATGGAGTGTTAGACGCGAACAGTGGCTACAATTGCGACGAATACTGCAATAACCAATGAACTACGCTGTTCTGCTGTGGTATCAGGCATAAGATTTGTACATGACCCGCGCACGACGGGGTTCTTCGCAAGGTACTCTCTAGCTAAGACTACACCGTAGATTTTTGTAATATGTTATAAAATGGGCTTTTGAAGCGGAATCTATTGTGCTATTCACCTCGCAACTATTCGATGGCGGTGGACAAAGGTTGCGACCATGTACATTACTTATGCCTGATACCACCGTAAATGAAAATGCACACCTCTCTCATACAAGAACAAAGTCTCTCTTCGAAAACCACGGCTCTTCGCATGCCTTACCATCCATCATTCCATGCACGTAGCACTCGCCCACAAACTCGAACTTCCCATCATCGCCACCCCGCAACACATACAAGAGTTGCCCCCCGAGCAAAACACAGACACTGTCACCAACCTGGGCGGCAGCTGGTCCCAATCCCATGAAACCGCAACTGGTCACGAACATGCGTCTTGCAAACGTCGTGTTGTCTAAATCAGTCATCATTCGGTAATGTCTGTCTAGCTCTTCAGGAGTCTTCAGTACGCTTGCCCGATCAGTAAGTTCCCAGTCCATTGCGAACCCTCGTGACATATCCCAATTATATCCTGTTTTTGTCTCTCCTATATCAGCAAATATTGTGTGATTATATGCTTCCAACTTCGTTTGTCCGAGGAGATAGGGTTCTTGCGGGTTCGGGGGTGCCCATGACCGCACAATGTCGAGCCCGCCTTCGATAATAGCGCAGTCGCAAACAGTCATCACCTGAGTAATACGATCGAGCACTGACCCTTGGACTTGCAGAGTACGGTGATCGAAGTGATATTCTCCGGAGAGTGCTGCACATGCATTAAATGTTCCATGGTGCTGCAGTTTCGAACCATAGTAGCACTCTTTGTCAAGCGGTCGCAAGTCTGCACATATCGTCCAATCCGGTATCCAGGAAGGCAACAGGGGGTTGTGGTCGAATTCAAGGGACGTGCCTGGCGCCGATCTTACCGCATAGCTGAGGAAGTCGAAGGGTTGGTTGGACGGGTTCGAGATGCAGAATTTAGCAACGTCAGTGTAGACTTCTGCACATGTCTTTGTGTAGTCTGGGATGATGTCGTTCTCGTGTACGTCCATGGCCATCCCCAGCGCAGCATACACCTTGTCATGAGGATCCTCGCATTCGTACATACGCATGAGATGCAGAAGCCGTAGCAATTTGATGTTAGTACCGTATTCCCTTGTGCCACGAAGATCGTCGAGGTCAGTCATAAAACGGTCGTCGGGGTTGAAATTGTGGTCATTTTTCGCGTAGCGGATCCAGAGAACTGTCCGAATATAGTCCCAGTCGGTGCTGCGATCGCCGCAAAACAAGACTGTGCGCGCACGATACGCAACAGTTCCCTCCTGCACTACCCATGCTCTCGTCCACCATTGCCGGCGAGATAGTCTGCATAGTGCTTCGTGGGCTCTTCGCTCTTTCGACCCGCTGAGTCCGAAGAAAAACGGGTCTTCCGGGGAAATGGTCGACATTGCTAAGTGGTTGTCTCCACCACACTGCTCACTCAACACATCGAACCTCGGCTTCCATTCCATCATCATATCGAACGCAAGATCGCTGTCATCTTCAGCTAGCCCGAGCCAAATCGCAACAATCTCCGCCGAGCGGTAGATGGTATTCATGAGTCGGACTTGGCGACTTCGCTCATCGATGTCTGCCTGATTTATGCAGATAGAATCGGCCCAAAACATCATGCTCCGTTCCATCACGTAGGGTGAGATCGCATCGATAGCTTCCCCGAGATTCTTTGTGATTGGGATCACGGCATCATCCACAAGGATAGCTCTTGAGTTCTCCTTAGCTCCCCATGTGTACGAAAGCGCTACGAACGGTGGGGCCTTCTCGACTTCGACGGTGATCATCTGGCATACTGGCTCCGTGCCTGGTTCGTGTAGAAACCTGAGGAGCCTGATTGCGCGACTGGACTTGAGGGATGAGTAACGAAACTGTGACATGTTCTTCTCCACTGCTTGGGCAGCTTGCAGTTTAGTCACTAATGTTCAAAGGAAAAGGGTCTGACGACTTTCGACTGTGATTTGCATGGCGATGGGGATAAGGGATATCCAGCCCATTCATCAGACGCCAAGAAAGAGGGGCACTCAGCCTCCCACTGTCAGGCTGCATCGCGATGGTTGCACAGCCTGGCAGGTGGCGTAGTAAGATCATGCGATCGGTTAGGACGTAGCCAAGAAGGTCGCGACAATGTCTGTATGGTGTCGATGTGCTCAGAGAGTATGCCTTGCTCCTGCACGAGCCTAACGCTAGCACAGTGGCGCTGACCACCACCACCAAATTGACGACCAGCCCAGCTGAGGCCGAAAGACAATCACAGCATTCCAATATAGTATCGCAGAGTCAAATCCTACTACAGACCTTTTTGCTGCGCGACGTACAACTCCGGATGTCAGAGATCCAGGGGGTACAGGCTTGCACATGGCAGCGTTGGGAGGTCGGCAAGATATACCAACTTTCCTTTCACTAGGCGCAGATCGAGTTCAAAAACAACGAGGTCCGCCGAACACCCTTTTCCCAGTATCACGCAACGCACTTTGCTGCCTCAGGCGCGGAACACCCTCCTTATTGTGCCTCAGATGCAAGGTAGATTGAAGCAAGATATGTACATCTTGCCTCGGAAACTGCTCGCAACTTTCTTCCATTTCCTCTTTCTGACACCAGTCGTAACCTGTCCGCTATTCATGCACATGCAGAGAATTCAGAGCAAGCGGTCAAACATTTTCGAAGGACTGTTGCGAGAAAGATTGTGCACCTTTGCGCTGCGATAATGAAAATCCCCGCAAGAGTAGCGACCTAAAGTATATGCATGCGGGTTGTGCGATGCGCTTCTCAATCGCAAGCTCACCTCCTGTCCCGCACAACACCATAAATGCCAATGTCGATTCTCTGTACTCGTCTCGATTTCCCGGTCTGCACGCTAACACGATGGGAATGTATCCACTGACTACGAACCTAGAGATCGGATCGGGTGGCTTGCAAACGATTGAGTAACCATAACTCCCGCAGTCAATCTGCAGTGGAAGCATATATAATCCGCAAATGACGCTCGCTAGGCAAGGATCTTGACAATGAACCACGTGGAGACGCTGCGAAGAGTGGGGTAAATAAAAATGAGTTGCATTGAAGCAGGCCAAAGGTCTCAAAGAGTCAATCCAATGCGACTTTGCGACAGTCATTGCGTTCTGCATCTTTCCCTTCAGTATCCAAAATTACCCACCAAGTGAGCTCTCTGTAGACCACCGGGTCGCTCCATGGGTTGTCTCCTTGATCGATAGACTTCGTTGGTATCCGTATCAGCGAGTTGCATCCATCCCAACACCCCTTGTCGCTCTTCGTTCCATCCAACATGGCCCTTTCCAGCTCTGAACCTAATCACTACAGCAGCTCATCTCGCAATCCTCTGAAGATTGCAAAACCCATCGAAAACGCCCTCTTTTACGCCAACCCTTCAACATCGAATAGAACTTTTACCCAGCACCCACTCAATCCTCAAGAAAACCCGTAAATTCCGCCCTGCTCTTGGAACTTCAACTGGTACTCCCTCAAATCCGCCCAATGCCTCAACTCCGTCTCCTCGTCCATCATCACCCCACTGTTCGGGTCGCTCCCCTCCGGACTCACTCTCTCCAACTTACTCAGGATATCTAAGAATTTGTAGAGATAGTCTTGGTGCTGTTGCGCGACGGAACCTCTACGCTCTTGGGGGACGTCGAGGAGGGTGCTTGCTATGGAGCGGATTTTTTGGATCTGCAAAAGGGGGTGTAAGCTGGGGGTCTATGGATGAGGGATTGGGTGGGGGAAAAAGACTTACGAAGCTATCGCCATTAGGCTCCATGTTCACCATATCGATACTTCCCAGTACCACGAGGAGATCTTTGAACACTTGCTCCCTCTCGTCGGACATGCGCTTCTCCAATGCCTCGGCCTCCACGACGGAGCTCGAAACCAGTCGGTCCAAGCCCGTAACAGGAGCGCCCGGCGAACCTTGCAGCGCCATTTGCGTCTTCGCGTTATTCGACTTCTCCAGCAGCGTGAAGTACTTGCCCACCAGATGACAACGGATGCTCAAGTGGGAGCCGTAGATGTTCGCCTTTTGAATCTCGTACTGCGGTATGCGCCGCGCTTCTGGCGAGTTGGGACCATTGAAAGCCATAGCAGGCTCCCGCATGTTGCTGAACTCCGGCATAGGAGGGTAATAAGGCTGGCGCCGTTGCGCGATTCCTTTGGAATGGACTTGGAGGACCTCGGGAAGGTTGTCAAAGATGTGTTTACAGCGCTGCAGACAGTCGTCGAGCATGCGCTGCTGCCGATCCCAGTCGAAGAGCTCGTCGCTGCCAAATGCCATTTCAGACGTTGTCAACGCCGCATAGGATAAGTACACCCGCAAATTGATGTTGAAACCAGTGACTTCTGGAACAACGCCGGCGGTTTGCGCCATGATCTCGTGGGGATAGATGCACGCATCGTCCACCTCTAGTGGCAATGGGGGCAGTGGCTCCGTCTGCGTGCTCGGCAAGATAGTGAGCTCGCCGAACGATGCGCCGAGTTGCTGTAACGTTCGTACGCCTACGAAGACGGTCCAAAACACCCTTCGCCCAATCTGCTCGGTAATTTTATCCAGCTTCAAGTCCCTCGAGCCGTAAAAGTTAGGTCCATTTGAACCTGCCGCTTCCGGCAGCCCACCAAGATGCGTATAGCCTTGGTCTGCCGCCTTGTGGAGACCCAAGGCACGAAGTATCGTCAAGCACTCGCCAAAGTACAGTCGCAACTGTCGCCATTGGAAGGTATAGCCGCCAACCAGCCCCAGGAAGTAGCTCGTGCAGGCATCGTACACGTTGAGGGTTGGTTTGTCCAGGTATCCTACTCCACGAGCCTGCGCGCAAACCTCCCTGCACTTATCCACAAGCGACAGATGCGAGGGATATTGATCGCGTGTCTGCTGCTTGATGTGTAACCGCGGTTTTCGGGGGAAAGAAGCCACCAGGGCTGCGATCATGGATGCCAGCAATGCCAGAAACGACGGGTTCCTGCCATCCTCGCGGTTCTCCCAGGCTTCTCGGAACGACGGTTCGTGCGGGAAGGGACATAGCGGGTGGATGTATGTGAAGAAGTCGTCGATAAGCGCGTTCATAGTAGTGATAGGGCATATGGATTCTGCAGAGAGCTGCTGAGGCGGGACCGTAGACAATTGGGCGAGCGCATGTGCCGCATTCGTAGGAGATGCTGGATTCGATGCGCTGGGGCCCACCTCCCCGCCATCTAGTCGGCGTCTCTTCTTGATCTCCTCCGCATGGCGATTGGGGGGTCCGCGTCGGCGACTGGGCCGTTCAAAGGTACATGGGATATCGAGCGCGGCGCAAGCTCGACAGGGCGGGCCTGATTCATCGCACTGCGCATGGCGGGTCAGTCGAGCTCCACTAGGTAGCATATATGGAACCCACCTTGACCTTGCGAATACTACAAGAATCGCAAGCCTTCCTCAACCGATTCGCCTTCTGCTGATCCGTTGGACTACCCGCCTGCGCCTGCTGATGCTGCTGTTGCGCACCATGAGCCTGCGCATGCGCGCCGGTTCCGTGATCGCTGCCCAGCGCATGGCTGGCATGTTGCGCCTGCTGCCGCAGCACAGCGCTTATGTCCTCGACCTTGGTGTAGAGATCCGACGGATAGAGGCGCTGCGAGGGCCGCTCGCCATCGTGTAAGTTCTGGTGTGTGTTGTTGGACGGCGGCGCGGGATAGATGGGCGTGTAGTGCGGTTCCTCCGAGCCCGGGGGCGGAGGATACGACATGGCCAGCGGAGGGCCGACGAGGGAGCAGCTCGCTCCGATGTTCACCCGCGACGATGGATGACGCGCAGGAGGACGCTCTGCGGGAGTGAGTAGCTTCTCGGGGGGAGGGCGGATTGCTAGCGCACGCCAACGGCGTGATATCTCGTGTACGCGCAAGGTCGCCGAGTTCGACCGTGATGCAACTTTTGAAACTTACCTCGCGGGCTGTTGATGTGACGATTGCAGACACACAATTGGATGGGACGACTTGGTGGTAGGATGCGGAGCTTGTTCAACTCGGAAGGAGGTATCTAGCTCATGTCCGCTGCTGCATACGGCACCGTGGGAGTGCAAGGGGTGTGGGTGTAGAGTTGTGCGGGTTGTTGATGGCTGGAACCGTTGCGTCGGTTGACCCAAATTCCGTGCAAATTACTTTTGAACGTCTGTCATATGCCCAATCACTACATGTGAACAACAGTATTGAAAAGTGGTATAATGTTTCTGCAGATGACAAGAGTTCAATGAAGGAATGAAGGGAGCCAGGTCTGGCTGGCCAATGGGAACTCTGCACAGCACCGATGACACGTCGGATATGTCTAGAAACCAATGAGTAGCCTTCTGTTGCCCGATCTTGTAGTCTAACCCATGTAGATTAACGCTTCTTAGCAAGTTGCGATGCCAACATCTATATACTCTGCTAAATATGATACACTCCTATTCCATTACACCCCAAGACGCCTCGTTCTGCCTTATCCATTCCCCAGCTTGTCAACCTTTAGACGGCCGTGCCAAAGTGAAATTGACTATACGGATGCTGTCCAGTGCTGTTCCTACGTTCCAAGAGCTGCCCGGCTTTATAAACTGGTGAGTAGGTAATGGTCTCCTGTAGACAATGGGGCCCGGTACCACGGGGCTCTCAAAGTCAAATACTAACTTCGTGACCAAACCCAGTCTCACCAGATCAGTCGTCGTCAATCCGAGTCATCGCTGCCAGGCACCTCCCTCGTCGGCGGCTTCGACGACCGCGAAAGCGAAAAATCTAAAATGTCGCTCTTCGACCCTGCGTCAATGAATTTGCGCAGACACCAACCAATCTGCACTGCCGTAAACTTTTCGCCGCCCAATGGACCAATCTGTCTGCCCTTTACAAAGATGATCTGGTTCTGGGTATCCTCACGGTCGTACACTTTATCTGACGAGCCCCACGCAATGATTGCAAGTTTGGATGCTCGCTCCTGGTCCGAGGCATGGACGGCAGATCGCTCGAAGCCTTGTTGCGCGAGCGACTGCAGGAGGTGCTCGTACACTTTTCGAGGCAGCTTGGTCGACGATGGGCTGTTGTTTGGCCAGCTGGTGATGTTGAGAGTGACAAGATGTTGCAGCTCGCCAAGGCAGCTCTGTAAATGTTGGTGTTAGTATCCGAAGTGCACCCAAGCGAGATAACATTGCAGCTGCTGTAACGCGGTCCCACGTGATCCGACTTACCTCGAAATCGATGAAGGAATCCTGCTTGGATCGGATAACGCTGACCGGCGGAAAGGCGACTGATACTTGCTGCAGTAATGTGCATTCTTTGCAGATTTGCGAGAAGGAGAGATAGTCATAGACTAGCTCATCATCGCAATCTTCGGGAATTCGGCTCGCGTGGACGTTCAATTGCTCGAGCGTTTTACTATGTCTTATGATTCCCGCGGCCGCGGGCAGGCTCTTAGCGAACGTCAGATCGATAGTCAGGACTTTGATTCCCGATACCAAACACCTAAACGTGGGCCAGTCAGCAAAGCTCCCTAAAAGAATGTCGGGACCTGTTGTCCCCACCGGGTCACGTACAGGAAATCGTCCAGCGCGCCCAAGCCATCGTTCTCATTGTTATCGTCATGCTTGAACTCCAGCGTCTCCAGCTTCTCGGGCAGCTTGGTACTTGTGCTGAGCTCCGCAAAGAGAGCATCAGCACCCGCACAAGTGAATATCCGTATCGATTTGATGCTGCGGAAGTCAATCAGCTTGCAGTATGTGCTCGCCGCATATCGCAAGTTGATCTTCTGGAGTGTGATTTCTTTGAGCGCAAGCGGCGTGCACTTGGAGAATGGCTGCAAGTGGCTGAATATGGTCGAAGTGATGAGACCTGGGCCTGTGCTCGAATCGTTAAGCTCGCGGTTCGAGATCGGCGAATCGTTCTCTTCGAAGGACGCGTGCAGAGTAATCTTCTCGACCTTTGGAGAGTGCTTGACCAGCATATGGCAAAAGTCGAGCACCTCACGGCTGTCCGGATACAGCCCCAACTTCCTCACATTCTCAAAAACCTTTTCAAACTCCGGAATCTTCTGCACCTCAGCCAAACAATCCCTCTCCAGCGCGATCCCCTCCAGCCACTTCATCCGCTTCTGCTTCTTGTACAGCAACACCAAATTCTCGCCCGAAAACGGACTCCACGGATGCCAGGAGAACTTCTCCAGTATATTCTCCGGCAGCAGCTCCAGTATCATGCGGATCGCGAAATTGGCCTGCTGCAGCTGATTGCACTTGTCCATTACATCGGCGAGGTAGAGGTCGAGTTTGCGTACATGGGGCAGACCAATGTTCTTGGAGTTTAGGAACGCTCCTAGGCGCGTGTCATTGGCGCTGCCGACGTCGAGGGTTACTTCGTGGTAAAGCTGGCGGACGGCGATTTCGCGGAGTTGCTTGCAGACGAGGCAGACTTTCTTCAGATCGGTGGGACGGATGACCTATGCCTCTTGTTAGTTTTCTTCTGCTCTGCGGCTGCCATGCGCGTCGATGCGCCATTGTTGCACAGCGGCGGGCTGTTCGTTGGGGAGCGAGCTTGACGAAGCGGGCGCGTACGGGTGGTCGCTTTGTCTCCACCAGATGGCCGGAAGCTCAGAAGCCCATGCGTGTCCAACGCATCGCCCCGTCCTGGTGTGCTCGTTTGCTTCCGTCAGAAATCAGACCTGCGCGTCCGACGAGCTCCACCTCCCCCAGCCCTGCGCCGCATCCCCACACTACCATACTTACATGCTGCACAATCAAGGTCTTGATATCCACCGAAAGGTCCATAAACTTGAGCCGGGCCATCTTAGCCGTCTCCGTTCGCTCTGTTGGTCCGTGGTCTGGCTTGAGCGGAGCTGGCGACGGAGGGGTGGTGATCGCAGCCTTGGAGCGATCTGGTGCTGCGCTTTGTTCGTTTGTCGAGGAGGCAGTGGACATGGTGAATAAATCAACGCGTGAGCTTTCAAAGTAAGTGGAAGAGCGGGCGGAGGTGGGTGCCTGATCTAGTCGGCCGGCGGTGAAGGGAAGAGCGGCGGACCGTCAAATGTACTTGTACGAGACGAGGCCTGAGCACTTCAGCCTCACATTTCAGCGTTTGGACCCACACTCCCGCCTTCGCTTGCCAGGATCTTCGCCGCTTGCAGTGGGCAGTGGGACGTCAGGTCGGGGTAAGCTGTGTGTCCTGGCGTGATTGGTGATTATGGAGCTGTCGTGCAGATGGGTGCGAGAAGATGACGCAGTCTGGGGCAGGGCCATAGAGCAGAGGGTACTTCAGAGCACCGCCACATGGCTCAGCCGGGTGGGGTGGGGATCAGCTGAACGGTTCACCAAACCGGCTGCATCCAGATCGCAGCGAACAAGGTTGAGCACACGGAAGAAGGTATCAGATTCAGATCTGCACGCTTATATGATGCGCTATCGTAACGTCTTTATCTAGATATCAGAATCCCACCCCAGAGCCCTAATCCAGTCGCTGACGCCGTTGATGCCCGGTAACTTCACCCAAACAGCCAATCCAAGACCCAAAGTAACGAAACGCCATGATGCCCGAACCCCTCGCTATGCAGATGGTGTGACAAAAAAGAGAGGGTGAGATGCGCTACTCTTCGCTACCCGATTTCTCAAACTCTGCCATCATCTCCGCCTCTAGTCCATCGTCGTAGTCAGATTCGACATCGGCGCCTTCACCTTGCGCATCAAAGACTTTCCCATCCTCCTCGCCTTGCTCTTCTTCTGGGCCCGTCGTTTCTGGACTGGGTAGGCCGGATGCCTTGTCCGCGTTGACGACGGTATTTAGTGATGTGACTCGTTCCATGGTGCGCCTCTTCCTCCTTTGTAGCTTGGAAGCACTGTTGACACTAGCATCGCTTTCCTCGTCTTCGCTCTGGTCGTTTGACTCTGTTTCCCGTTTTCTCTTCCGTTTGCTGGTGCTGTTTGTCGAGAGTCCACCCTCTGATTCAGACGCACTCGCATCTTCCGTGCCATCAGACTCGTTCAGGAAGTCGTCAAGCTCATCGCCCATGGACTTCCACTGGTCGTCAGACACATCGAGCGCAAGCGGAGACTCCGCGGGCTCACCAATATCTTCGTCGCCCGAGACGTCGAAGCTCTCGGCTTCTTCTTCAAATGGAGAGCCGCTGCGATCAGCATCGTCTAATTCGATGAGATACGGCGTCTCATCAACACGCTTCCACTGCGAGCAACTTTGGAACATCCATTCGGCGTTGACAATATGGATATGGGGGTATCGTGCCGCTTTCTTCACCTTGGTCGTTTTCCGATCCGGGTTCGCGATAACGTGGGTGGAGAATCGAGTGACCTCCGTCGCAATTTCAGCGCCGAAGCTCTTGGCCCAGAGCGCGTAGTCGGAGCTGTCGTGGTTAGCAGAAGATCCTTGAGCTAATGGTTCGAACACTTACTTGTGAACATTCACACCTAGAGGTATGATTCCCGAGAACACGAGGACGCAACCCTCAAGGACCTGGCCTTTGATACGCGGCATGATCTCTGCAACGTCGGGCACATGACCATCCCGGGATCGCTTCTTCGGACTCTTCTCGCCCTTCAGCTCTGCTACGCGGCCGCCCTGTGGAACGACTCTCGCTTTTCGATACTGGTCGTAAAATGTTTGATGCACTAGCCGTAGGTTCGCTCCAATAATCTCCAATCCCCGGTCGTCATTGTGCAAAAGACTATGCCGGTGCTTGTGATCGGAAGACTGCGAGTGACCGTTCTCAACAGGCTCGGTGGTCTCCGCCTCCTCAACCTCATCATCCTCCTTGTCCAACTCCAATTGTGCCTGCAACAGGGGTCGCTCTGTCTGCTGGGCAATGATGACCTTTTCCTGCTCCTTGGCTTGCTCTTCAAGCTTCTCGTGGCTTTCGGCAGCGCCCATGGCGAGCAGCTGTTGCTCTAGGTCGTTTGCGACACCGTTGGTAGACTCTGCAGGAACAGGCTCAGCGGGACTTGCTGCAACAGAAAGTACAGTGGAGGCTTCACCTTCAGTTTCTGTCTTGGCCGCGACGGCGGGCTCCGCGACCTTGACTTTCGACACCTGGGAGACAAGCTCCTGTTGCTTGGGCAGAAAGCTCGCGTTAATGTCGCCAGCACCGGGGAAGAAGTTGAAGACGGGCACGCGGACGAGGTTCTCGCTGTAACCCCATATATCCGCCCTGTCATCGATGATGACAGCCATGTCGGTGTTGTTGGGGAAGAGACGATGTAGACTCTTGAGCTTGTCCGTGTAGTTCTCGTCGCGACTCAAGATCCGGTCGCCAAAGTACTTGCGTTCCGGGTCGATGATCTTAGCCACGGCTTGCGCGTATGCGCGGGTGGCCATTGTGTATACATGCATCTCGTATAGCTTAGACATGTGCTCGAAGAAGTCGGCGAGGCCAGGGCGCATCTTGACGTAATACCAGTTCGCGGCGACATGCGCGACGTTGTCATCCGCGAGCTGGAAGCTCTTTACGTCCTTCACCGCATCGTAGTTTGGGTTGTCTGGGTCGTCCTTCCACTCAGCAATTGTGCGCTCGCAGGTGGTGTGGATGACGGTCTGATCGAGATCGACGATGAGGGAGAGCTTCTTCGCACCGAGGAGACGCTTCTTGGAATCTTCTTCGGCGCGCGAGGCCTCCTTCTTGCTGACGAGCAGAGCGACGTTGTCGTGCGTCATGTTGACGGTGGCGCGATCCGAATCGAGATCCGTGGTCAGGTAGTTGACCTCGGTCATGTCCTTGCTGCACTCGACACAGAGGCCGCCGAACTGTGTCTCGTGGGTACATGGCTCTTCGATCTCAAGGAGCGGAACTCTGTCCCGCTGTTAGCATGAACCCCCCTAGTATGGCGCGACGACGTACCCGGAGCGGTGGATGACGGAACCCTGGTGGACGAACCATTCCTTGATGGCGCCATCGACCGAGGCCTCGAACTTGACGGGAAAGCGCTTCTTGACGTCCTTGGTCTCTCCCCACTTGTCGCCCTCCTCGACGGTGGTCTCGTAGAAGTAGGTGAAGAGCGGGTCGGAGCGCTTCACCTCGTCATCGCGCTTCCTGGCGAGCTCGCCGACGGTGATGGGGTAATGCAGGCCGGGGGGCGATATGATCTTCATTCCTTGGTGCGCTTCCGCATGCGAATTGGACGGGTGGGTGCGTGGTGTCGTGGGCGCGTCGCGGTTTGAGAGGGCGCATTCGGGGGCACGTGCGGAGGATGGAGCTCGATGGAGCTTGGGCGTGTCGCGTCAGCAAGCAGCACGCAGCAGCAAGCCGAAAACACGCCGGCGCAGCAGGTGTGCAGAGAGAGACTAACGAAAGCCGCGGGGAGACAAGAGGGCTCGGCGCGGGGGGGTGGGTGCAACAAGCAGATATCCTCTAGGGCTGGTATGTGCAAGGATGCGTGTGTGGACGGCGATGCGGCTCAGGACTCCTCAGGCGGCGCTGGAGCGAGAAACCCACCAGCTTTTGTACAATTTGTACGTCTTCCCCGCCGTGCAGGGGTGGTTTAGCGCCTTGGCTGCATGCTACGTGACTGCTGCTCCCCTAAGCCGCCATCAGGAGACAAAGAAGACCACTGTTCTCTGCTGTATTTGTCGAAAACGGATCAAAGGGCACGGCGGACGGGGGACTACGGCGTTGCGAGAGGCGCAACGGGCAATCGCCTCTTCTTTATAGGTGCGCTCCAGGCAGCAGCCCCGCGCCCCGGTGCCAGGCATCAACATGACGTCTCAAAGGGGAAGAGAGGATGGACTTCTGTGACAAGGGCTTTGTCTTGGACTTTTGGTTCCCTATGTTATCTTGTAGTCATGCGTTCTTGACACATCCAGCTTCTCCTCCACAGCTGCATCCACAAGGAGGCCGCCTGGGAGAATGCCCCTCCGCTTCTTGCTGCCTTTCACACGCAGAGGTGTGGCGTGACGGCAGGTAATCATGCTGAGTTTTCGCTTAGCTTGCCCCTTTGGGCATCTAACGGCCCCAAGCCTCACGTAAAGTTACACACACTTTCGTCTTGACGAGGACATGTCTGGGTTTGATCAAAGTCCAAGACGCCATCGCATTTATACTCGCTAAGCCGTATACATCCTATATCCCTATCCCAGGGCCTTAACACCAACGTCCCAGCCCAATCTATGCACGCACTGGATATCTAAACATGCAACTACACCACCCCACCCCTCCTCCCCTCTACCCCCACAAGTCTCAAGACTCCCCTCCAAAACCCATCCAACCTCGTCGTCCTGGGAAGAGGAAATGAAAAGTACGCGAAGGAACTCTACTCCTTCGGCGAGCGCAACGGAGCGTTGGCACCCTTCAGCACCATACTGCCCAAAGCCAAGGACCCCCGCCCCAGCTGCGAAGCATCATGCGGCATACTCTGAACCGGCTGCTGTGCCTGAAATGCCGCCATCTCGAACGGCTGCGGAACGTCAACCTCTTCCAGGTCTTCCACAATCGTCCAGTCTTCTTCAAACTCGTCGGTATCTTCGTTGTCCTTCTTCGCGTGCTTGTGGATTTGCGCGCGTGCTCGGTCGAGCTCGCGGTAGATTGTCTGAATGGCAGTTTGAGTTCCATTTTCCTGGCCTTGTTAGCATCGTAGACTATATGATAAGAGGCAAGAATGCTTACCTTTCGGATCTTCTGCCCGAGGACCTTTGCCCTGACAATCATGCGCTGGCTGTTGGTGACCTCCCACAACGCTCGGGCAAAGACATGCGTGTTGATCTTCTTCAGCCAAATACCAACTCCAAGCTTCTCGACACGAGACGCAAAGAAAAACTGGTCGCCAAAGAATGGTTTGATGATGGTTGGGATACCAGCGCGAAGACTTGCACCTGTGGTGCCCGACCCGCCGTGATGCACGGCAGCGTCCATCTGTTTGAAGAGCCAGTCATGGGGTGCAGACTTGATCTGGAAAATCGCAGGCGGCAGTGCGACTTCGGGCTTGGAGGGATCCTTGGTCTCTAGTCGGTCAGACCAACCCTTGGACAAGACACAGCGAACATCTGCCTTGAGAACCGAGTCTACCACAGTTTGTGTCAGCGCTGCAGGATCGTCAATCACGATAGAGCCGAATCCAACGTAGACGAGCGGTTTGCCGTCTTCGCGAGCTTTGTCGATGAACGCGACTAGGTCTGCGGGGGGCTCGTAGACATCGGCTTCGTCCAAGAACCAGTAGCCTGTGACACGGATCCAGTCTGGCCAATCGAGCGGAGGCGTTACGACCGAGGGGCTGAAGTTGTACAAGAATGGTCGAACGTTCGGCTGCATCTTGGTGAGAGACGTGTTCTGCAGACCGAGCTCCCGACGACGCCACTTGTTGATCTGGCCAGATATAGCCTTCCAGAACACACCATCGAACACCGTGTACGTCATAAAGTTCCAGGCTCCTCCCATCGACTTTTCGCTGACCCAGAAGGCATGCGGATACGCCCTAGTACGCGACCATGGCATGGTGAAGGCGCGGAAGTACGGAATCTCCAGAGCTTCGGCGATGTGTATGCCTGCCATTGCGCTGGGGCTCTCAATGAGCAAGTCGGCGCCCTGACAGGCTTTCCATGCAGAAGTGCAGACGTCATCGAGCCACCCACGGAACTTGGAGTTTGCCTCCATCAGAAAGCCGACCGTGAACATACCCTGTTCCACGCATATCCTCATGAGCTCAGCAGGATTGCCATCTACCGGTGCGAAATCGATGCCATGGCTCCGGACCCAGGGCTCGAATTCGGCATGGGTTGCTATCCGCGGCTTGTGACCTTCCTTGAGCAGGTCCTTGCAAAGAGCTATGTAAGGCTGCACATCGCCTCTGGATCCGATTGTCAGGCAAACAATCGTCATTGGCTCCGATGGCTTGAAGTCCACGATCGAGGCCAGCGGGTCGTCGAAGACCAAAGGTACGCGGTCGTGTTCAGCAGCCCGAATGGCTTCAGACTCCTCAATCATTATGTTCGACTCGGTGTCTTGTCGGGCTGCCTGTAGGAGATCGTGCTCTGCTTTCGCCGCTTCATCGTCGGTGTCGGCGCCGCTCGAGGAGGACTGCTCATCTTCAATATACTTCGTGCTTTCAAGGATGCGTAGTATTGCAATAGCACACTCGTCTCGGTACTCTGCTTTGGAGAATTCGAAGAAGAGCTCCTCGTGGCCGCGGATGACGACCGCAAGGCCATGGTAGCCGAGCCGGAAACCCCTCTCTTTGTTCACATTTTCGATGTCACGCATCGGTAGGATGATCTGAATTGCTTAGTCATGTATAGATCGACTACAAAGGGGTCACATACCTTTGTCTTCAACGTAGGCACCAAGCTGCGGAAGCAGAAGAAGCGTCCACTAATGTAGATCTTCCCATAGTTGGGAAGTATACGCTGGAGCGACGCAAAGAAGGACGACTGTAGCTGCTCGGACTCTGGGAAGGCAAAATGCTCTCGAAAGTTCTCGGCTGCCTTGGCCGCATCCTCATCTTCCTCGTATCCCTGAACTTGGTCGGTTGCTTGCAACCCTTCGGTGACGTTATAGTGCTTGCGACCACCAGCCAGCATACCCGACACCTTCTCGTAGTAGCCCATCGACTCAGTCGCTAATAGGTTGCCCATTTTCTTTGAGCGTGTTCGTAGGAAGCCCGCCAGGCCAGACGCCTTTTGGAGAGGGTAGGAGGTAAAGGAGGATCCAGATAAGCGCGGCTGCTGGCCGTCAGTGTCGTCCGCGTCGGTCGTGCCAAGGGAAGCGTGACGGGTTCCGGCAGGGTCTGGGTGTCTGTTTGAAGGGTGTGGTGACTTCGGATTCGTCTTCCTCACGCTAGAGGAACGCGTTGTATCCTGTGAATGTCTCGCAATGCTTTCCGATCTTTCCGACGCAGCAACGCCCGGCGCGTGGAGCGTTGGCGCACGAAACACGTCGGAACGACCCAAAATCTGGCTCGCGGACGCGTTGCTGTCATCCATAGATTGGACGGCAGCAGACGACTCGGTACCGGGACCAAGGGAATTCGTAGCCGAATCGGACGTATCTTGTGCCTTGGGTTCACCTGACAGCGGTGATAGTGGTGATCGGTCTCCGGGGGCACGACTCGATTGTCTATCGTAACGGCTTCCGCTGAAGCTTCGCCGAACTTCGTGACTAGGACGCCGCAGTGCGCGACCCGCGTCCATGCTGCGGCGCACATCCAAACTCTTTCGTGCAACATCAAGACTTGACCGGGAATCGACGCTCATGCTTGTCCGCGCCACATATGGCGCAGGAAGTGGCGAAAGCGTTGCTCGCACGTTCTCTTCAATACGCGGGCTGGATGTGATTGCGTCCTGAGTGAGAGCCTCACCCAAAACTGTTGGTGTACTCGCGCTTTCACCAGCCTGCCGCTGTGCCGATTGATGGTGTTCGTTGTCGTTGATCATGATCCGCAGGACATTTAGAGCGTCTTGTCCATGACTGAAGAATGCAAAGAAGTACTACCCAGCTGTCAACCAAGATCTGATCAAAGAGCACGGCAAGATTTCCACATACCTCATCAATCGCGAACGTTTCGTCGTTGTCGATCACACGGACCTTGACCGTGTCGGCGAAGTCGAGCATCGAGCTCTCCTCTATCTCCAAGATGTTCTGAATGGGAAGGGAGATCTTGACACTGTTGCCTTCGTTGTGCGTGCGGAATATAACTTTCTGAATCGAGCGAACCCATTCCTTTGCGCTCACTGCGCTATCAGCCTTGAACTGATATCTTCTCTGGTCGGTCGTGATCATGAAGATCGTTTCATCCTTGTTCTTGTCCTTCGACTCGAGCACCTCCGCAGATATGGCGTATTGCAGATTGATGCGATTGCGGGGGAAGTACAGCTCAGCGGGATTGGTGTAATAAGACAGCACATCGCCTCTCAGGACAAACCAATATCGGTTGTACTTTGACCGCCCGCGTTTGGAGAGATAGCCAGTCTTACTGACATCGTGCTTTGAAAAATTAGCATCGGACCACGGCTGGGGCAAGATATCTTACATGTTTCCTCGGTATGTATGCATAGAAGCATATATGCTTTTGCGTAATGTACATGTAGCCTTGGAGAAGAATGCTCTGCAGCAGCCAGCATGGGTATTCTACACGTATTAGGCGGGCTCTGCTCTCTCTGTCCAAGCAACGTACCTGATATAACATCCTCGACCTCTCCAAACTCGAATATCTCCTGCAGACGTTTGGCGAGTGTGACAGAATCCTTGCCTATGGGCACGCCAGCAGTACTTCCAAGCTTAGCCTTGCGGTCAGTTCCGCTCCGCTTCTCAACATGTATCTCCTCGCCAGGCGTCGCCCTCGACTTGTGCCTGAACAATGGTTCGTCCTTTATCACCTTCGTGGAATCGTCGCCGGTCGGTCGAGGCGGTAGGAATTGCGAAGAAGACATCTGATCTTCTGGGAGGGCTTCCGACTTGGATTCCTTCCTGCTCGACACCTTTAACCTAGGCAGGGAGCGCAGTAGCTTGTGATCCGACAGCGCTCTCCGGTGCTTGTTCTTAGGCGCCTTGCTACTCTCCGCCTCTTCCACCGGATTGTGGAAGTCATGGATAGAGCTGATTCGGCTCAACCGCGCCGCTCCATCCAGGCCGTGCAGCTGTGTATTGCGCTTTCCCTCGTCCTCGCTATCCTCCGAGTCCTCCTCGACCATTGTACCTAAGTCCGTCTGCGACTGCTGCCCAGCCCGCGCTATCATGGAGAAGATAGACTGGTTCATGGACATGGCAGTGTTCCGCTTCGGTGCCGTGACATCCTCATCCGCGTCGGCTCCATCTTTCAAGTGCTCTGGGATGTCGAGGGACACCCGCCGTGACTCACGCCGCTTCTTGGTCAACTTGCGGCCAGGCCGCTCCCTGGGTCGGTCTTCGGAGACCATGTTGGGTGTATATATCGTCGCCGTTACTCGAAGCAAAGGTCGGGCGGCGGGACTCGAAACGAGATGGGGAGCTCGGGCGGCGTAGGGTTGCGGTGTTCAAGGGGCGCTGGGCTTATGCGTACTGCTGGCAGGTACTATGGCACGCAGGTAGTCAGTAAGACTGCTTTGCAGGTAGACGAACGCGTCCGTCACATATTGACCGTGGTTGATGACTGACGGGTCCAACATGCGCGTGGGAGCCAGGCAGGTGGTGCAAGCTCTCAGCGAATCAGATTCACGGTCGAAGGCACCACCACATAAAGATAAGCTCTAGGTGCAGGCAGCAGGACTACACAGCCTTCCTCTCAACAGTTCCGTAAGAGGCCGCATACTATGTGGCAACTATAACGAGTTCACGCAATATCGGCTGGAGCGCTAAACGATTAACAGACAGCGGAAGGACCCCGTGAACCCCACGTCATCTCGTGATAACGATAAAGCTCAGGTAGGCCTCGGTCATGAGGGCGATTACCGTCACGGGCAGAATGCTGAAATCATGCTTGTCACAGAAGCTCAATTTGGTTATTTATACATGACTCTCTGCCGTACGTAAATAGGAATAGAGGAAATGATATATCCCAAAACTACAGTGAAGCGCTGGCTTCCGCGCCTGTAGCCAGCCTACCACGCTGACCAAATACAAAACCTGGGGTAACAAAGTCCGCAGACCGACGGGAGACGTTTCAATACATATGCTATCATAACGAGTCGACACTGCTATTGGTGTTGCAGCTCACGTCCCTCCAAATATCTTCTGCCACGATGGAGCTTACTTCGCCTTGGCAAGGCCAACTGCGGAGTTACCAAGATCGTATACAGAGTACCACCTCCTCAAGAAGGCGTCACCGAGGATAGCGAGAGGACCCACGGGCTCCGGGAAGTCCATGCCCATGAAGGAGGAGATGCAAGAGCCCTGCACCTCCAGGATGTAGTCATGCGGACCGATGGTGAAGTTGTGGCCAGAGAGCGTAAAGGTGAGGTCGGGCAGACTATCACGCTTCTCGCACTCAACGGTGTATTGGCCGTTGAAGCCCTTCTTCGCGCCAATCTCCTTGTTGCTAAATTTTGTTAGCAACGAACAGTAACGCACTCGTGAAACAACTTACAGAAGCTCGGCAATTGTGGAAGGGAGGGCAATGAGGGAAGTGCCGGTATCCAGTATGACACCGGTGTTGTCCAGCTCAGCAGTCTCATCACCAAACGTGATGGAGTCAAGGTCAACCTCCCAGTAGGCCTTGCGCCTCAACGGAAGCTTTACGAGCTTGCCAGTGTAATGGCTCTCATCAATACCGCCAAAGGTAGCGACGGACTCCTGCTCTTCGTTGGTGTCACCAAGGTAGAAGGCGAAGACCGGCTCGTCCAACAGTCCCTGGTCAAGCATGTTGTAGAAGGGCGGGACAATCTTGTTCACACTGATGGTGTCGTAGCCGAGACCCATAATACCGTCGAACCTGCCGAAGGCAAAAGCGAGACCAGGCTCGGAGGTGGCCTCAGCGAAGTCCTGCTTCTTGACCTTTAGGTCACCGATCTGGAAAGTGTCCTGCGACACGAAGCCAGAAAGCGAACCAGATCCATAGCGGATCTCAAACTCGGATCCGTTCGACTTGTATGTTGACGACGCCGACGAGTCGTACTTGGTGTGCAGGTAGCAAGCGATCGAGCTGCACTCGGTCGATGGAACCCAGAGATTGGAGCTACCGGTGTCGAGAATGACCTTGAAGGTCTGGGGAGGAGTCCCGAGGGAGATCTCGGAGAAGTCTGGGCGCTGTCAGCAACTGCGCAAGAGCAACTATCGATGCGGAAGCCGGCACAACGTACATTGGGCGTTCAAAAAGTTCGTGACGGGCACGGGATGTGTCCCGTCTGCGACATAGGGCGCTTTGAAGACCTGCTCAATGTGCGACTCATGCTTGATGCCCATATACTTCTGTCCGAGGGCCTTCGCCTGCTCGTGGAAGTTGGCGTATTGCTGGGAGCAGTCAGTACGAGATGTATCACATAATGCGCCAATCCCGGCGATGGTAAGAGTGGCTTACAAGCTGCTCCGACAGAGGGACCTTGTTGAGCTTCATCTTGTGAACACCGGCCGAAGCCGATGTCGCGAGCGAGCCCGCCGCAAGGAGGATGGACGTCTTCATGACGATAACGAAGCTGGAGTTGCTTCGGAAGTATTGGAGATGTGATGAATGTAAAGGACGACGATGGGATGGGTGTGGTGATGGAGGTGTTGTGCTTGGAGCTGCGAAGAGCGGAGCTGGGGGAGCTCTGGGAGGCTGGGGCAAGTGGCGGATGACGACGAGCTGGCGCCTAAAATGGCACGTGCACATAAGCAGCACGTATGCGGACTAGTGAAACGCTTCATCCCAGCGTGGCTAAGACGTGACCCGTACCTGCTTCGCCATCACGGCCTCACGAGACACTGCTAGTGTGCCTTTGGCTTGCTTTTCTATGACCAGTACTTTTGAGTGTTTACTCGCTCTGGAGGAGTCACTTTAGTGATTTCGCAAGTAGCAGCCTTCGAAAGTTGGACTAGACTTGAAACTACCATGAATAAATGACTAAGGCTGGGTTTGCGATGTGAATGTTATTCGTTTCGGCCTCCGCACGTTCTACATGATCATACGGCATCTTCCTCGGGTTCATCTGTGTACCTAGGACCTTGATCGGCTTGGTCCTCTTGCTGACGTCGTTGAGTCTCCAAATCAGCGGCCCAAAGTGCGGAGCTGGCCGCCGCGGTCATGAGGAAGAACATGCTCATTACGGGAATAAGTTGTAGGAAGAGATACACGGTGCCGTACCTTACATTCGTTAGCGTGACTCATTGCGAAATGTATAGGTGAAGATGGCTCACCAAGTGTACTCCCATCTCTTCTTCTTCATGTACGCATTCCTCTGCTTCTTGTCGAAATCCAGCAACTTGAAGTATCTCCAATGCTGTAGCGGTCCCGCACGATATCCAGTAAGCAATAGGAACAAGGGCACGCCGAAATACGGCACAAAGTTAAGCGGAAGCAGAATGACAAATTCCGCAATCTGCCGAAACGAAAACGGCCCATAAACCGAGGACCGCGTAGGCTTCCCCAGCCGTCGAACTGGATTGTTCAACGAGTCCTCAGAAACCGGGCGAAATGGGCGAATCAAGTCCTCGTAGCCTTTGTGCACGAGCACAGCATCGAAGACATCGACCTGGGCTTCATCCACCAGGAAGGATTCGAAGAGTATTGCCACCACAGCTGCGCCTTCCCCAAGCACCAGGAACGTCCCATTTATCCATGCGCTGCTACCGGTCATGTGGAAGAGGGCCAGGAAGGCAACTTGCGGTAGGAAGGTCCAGAAGAAGAGGTTCAGCAGCACGAATGCGCTGAGAAGAACGGCGGGTATGAGCCGAGCTCGTAGTAGTGGGTATAGGTATGGGTGTCCTAGGAAGAAGATGACGCCCTGTTGCCTGTGGTCAGTACCGCTTTAAAATGCTGGTTGAGCGCGAACTGCATACCTTGATCGGGTATATGGCGGCGATGGTGTTGTCCCATACTGGGTAGAGCAGGATCCGCTTGAGCGGACCTAGTATGCCTTGCGACATGTTGGTGAGTGGTTGAAGTGGTCGAAGAGACGTGCGTGGACAAGAGTTCGGCTTCGGAACTCAGTGCTTGCAGTGACGCAATAGGTGGGCTGGAGCTTGGGCCGCCGTGGCCGCCAACGTGTACCTTACTACCTTGCACCAGATAATCCACAGGAAGATGTCTTTGTTGCGAAATTCAAATGTATACTATTCATTCCTCCAGTTCCTCATGCAAGTTTTTATATATCATTGCCAGTTGAGATGTAGTCTGCGGAGTTCGACCAATTTCTGGCAGTGTGCATCATGTATGCCGCTCCTCGATGATTGGCTGACAACTGCAACTATTTCAAGGCTCCGGAACCTCAGTCTACAAGTCATTAACACTTATCTGTCTTGCATGACCGTTACATAGCCTCTTTTGCTCTTAAATACTATCAGTCTCCACAATGTTCCTCAACCCCACCGCCCGCACATACCGCTACACCCCAACCAACCCCTCCTCGAGCTCCGAAACAGAAGTCCTCTCCTTCCACCGCACTCTCCCCTCCTACGCCCCCACTCCCCTCATCCCCCTACCCTCCCTAGCTGCATCTCTCAACATAGGCAATGTCCTCCTCAAAGACGAATCCAATCGCTTCGATCTCCCCGCCTTCAAGATTCTCGGCGCCTCATGGGCAACCTACCGAGCCGTAGCCGCACAGTGCGGTCTCCCACTCACAATCTCCCTCGAGGAACTGGGAAATGCAGCGAGAAAGCAAGAGATTCGACTAGTGACGTGTACGGAGGGGAACTGGGGTCGAGCTGTCGCGCGAATGGCGAAGTATCTCCAGATCCCAGCGATTATCTTCGTGCCCAACTTCATGTCCACCGCCACACAAGGCAAAATTGCAAGTGAAGGGCCGGAGGTGATAGTCGTAGACGGGTAAGTAGCGCGGTATGCATCCTAATAAACGCTACCTTGCTAACCTGCTTCCAGTAAGCTACTCTTTATCTAGCCACCGAGGCCAGGGTACAAAGTGCGTTGTGAAAGCAAGATGTCGAGCGGATGCAGTGTAGAATGCTACGTACTGAGACCCCTCTGGACAAGCTTTACAGATAGCAACCTTTGTACCCTAACCTTAGGAGCGATCGTCCATCCCATCCCTTAGTCTCCTCAAAACACTCAAAACCCTCCTTCGCCATCTTCCAGCTGCTATCCATACCTTATCTAACGCTCAACCAGGCGACTACGACTACTCCATAGCCCAAGCCCGCAAAGAAGCCGAGAAGAAGAACAGTCTCCTAGTGATGGACGTTTCCTGGCCCGGCTACGAAGAAATTCCCCAATGGGTAGTACAAGGGTACACAACCATGCTCTCCGAAACAGATGCCCAAATTCAAGACCTCGCCCTTCCACCCGTAACCCACGTCATCGCTTCTGTTGGTGTGGGCTCATGGGCTCAAGCAGTAGTGCAACACTACAAATCCTCTTTCGCCACCACCGCCGTCAAGGTTGTCACAGTCGAACCAGATACAGCCGCCTCTCTAAAGACCAGCCTCGAAGCCGGAGAAATCACCCCCATATCAACCGGCCATACTATAATGGATGGCATGAATTGCGGGACTGTATCGTACACAGCTTGGCCGGTGTTGAAAGACGGTGTCGACACGAGCGTAGTAGTGTCGGACATAGAAGTCCATCGGGATTTACTGTATTTGCACGAGCAGGATGTGAGGAATGGACCTTGTGGTGCGGCGACTTTGAGTGCGCTGAAGAAGTTGGTTAAGGAGGGGGTGCTGGAGTTGGGGCCAGAGAGTGTGGTGGTCCTCTTCAGTACGGAGGGGATTAGGGAGTATGTTGCTCCCGAATGAGTTCGGATCTGACACTAATAAGTGGGTTGTGTCTAACGAGCAAGCCGAGAACCAACGTCAGAGGAATGGACAGGGAACAAGTACTTTTCTTTTACTTGTATGCATGAACTTCGAGGGCCATAGACTCCACCAAGCCGATTTATAATGCTAGACCAACGCCTTGTCCACCCATCGCCTTGGTCAGATAGACCCCGAGCCATCATGAACGTATCGTACAGCTCTCTGCACTGTTTCCGCTCTCCTTCAACTTTCCGTCCTATTTATCCTTCACAAGCTTAGACAATCGTCTCCAGCTCGCGCGCATAGCCTAGCGCATTCTCAATGACCTGATCGCTCGTCACCATGCTATCCCTGCTCGCATCGTCATCCTGCACTGGGAAGTATATCCGTCCATCCTTGACCACCCAGCCGAGTTCCTGCGCGAACTTGACCACACTGCCTTCTGAGTCGAGGAAGAGGAGGGACTTGGCGTCCGAGATGGGGATGGAGGGGTAAGCTTTCTCGCTGCATGAGGCGATCTCTTTGCGGATGGTGCCGATTAGGACCTGGGGATGTATGTTAGCATAATATACTAGAAAATCGTGGCCGCTTTTGGAGAGAATGATAGTGACGTACCTCGGAGAACAGCCCAAACTCCTCACTAGGCACCCGCTCACTATTCGTCTCCCCCCAAACCCTATCATAACTCCCTTCCATAAGCGCCCTCTCCAACCGAATCGGATACTGCACAAACGCATCCTCCTCCAATCCCTTCCCTGTCAGACTTGCCGCCACCTCTAGCGTCTCCAACAACGTATGGAACCCCGCATAATCCCCATCACTCAACAGCAACAGCAGATACAGGCCAGTAATCTTGCTCGAATTGCTACCCTCCTTCGGCAACACCTTCTCGGGCAGCGCGTAGAAGGGCTGCAGTTGCTGGAAGTAGCGGGTGAAGGATACCGGGTCCTTTAGGCGGATTGAGTGTAGCGCGCCTAGCTCGAGGGTTTCGCGGGCAAGGAGGAGGGACTTTTGGGGGGTGTTGTCTGCGGGGATGAGGGCGTTGAGGTTGAGAAGGGCGACTTTGGCGCGGGAGAGGAGCGAGGTGGATTGTTGGTATTTGTGAGACTGGAGGGCTTGGTGGAGCTGCTTGAGCACGTCTCGGAGCTCCTTTTCGGCCATGGCGGAAGGTGAGAGTATGGATGCGGTGGCTGGTATGGAGTCGGTTATGTTGGTACGTGTGGATGGCGGGTGAGGAGTTGTGCGGGTTGTCGTTGGTTTCCGAGATGGCGGCGGCGTTTGTAAGTGTATGGTCGGAGCTTCAGCAGCGCGCGGAGCTAACGCCTGCACCGATCGACTGTAGTCACGTGAAACCCACGACGAGCGCGCACCTTCGAAGGTACGATTCCGTATGTAGACCATGATGAGTTTGGAGATTCAAAAAGTCTTGAAGGGTCCGCATCTTAAGTTATGGGCAACGGAAGCCTCCTGCAGAGGCCGCACGAAAATTGCCAACTCATTGGTCCAAAAGTTCCAGATGACCCAGACAGCCACAAGGTGTCTCAAAGGCAACCACACCAGTGATAATAGGGTTGATCTTTTGCAGACCGCAGAACTTCGGCTCGCTATTCAATTCGAGGTACATACTTCAATCGTCGGCGCGATGTCGCACGCTTACGAGGCAGGCGTTGCACCAGGACACGAGGCGGTGTACAGCCCTGCTGTTCATGCTTGATAGATTTTCTCACTACATATACCGCACTGGGAGACCAACATGTGTTACTCATCTACCTCTTGCGCCCAAACCGGCCCTTACCGCCATTTCCCCCCTTAGACTTGATCTTAAGCCTACGGTAATTTGCATGCGCCGTTGCCTTGATCTTACGAGCAGCAGTCTTGACCGGTCCTTCTTCAGCCTTCTTACCATCTTTAGCCAGTGATGTTGAGGCTTCCTTGACGTCCTTTTCCTGCGTCTTGCGTTTCTTCCGGCTATGTGAATCGTCACTAGCGTAGTCGGATTCATCCTCTGGAAATTCGTCGTCGCTTGCGGCATTGCCTGGGTCTGCTTGTTGCGTCTCTGTAACTGCCGCTTCGTCTTCGGACTCTTCGTCCGGCGGTTGCTGCGGTACGGGGTCTGGTTTCGTAAAATGTGGTCTCACTATAAAAGTTAGCTCGAAGTTGAGAGCAGCATGCTGAGAACGTACTGATGACACGTCTGGTCTGCCTCTTGAGTCCCTTCTTCTTCCACACTCTCCTCGGCTTGCCATCACGACCGAGCTGCTCCTCTTCATCTTCACTTTCATCGTTGGACTCGAGACCGCGATCAGGACCAAGGGGCATAGCCTGGCTGTCCTCGACGAGAACATCGGGTTTTGTTTGCTTTCTCGGTCGCTGCCCATCCTCATCTTCCTCCTCCATTTCTCGCATGATGTCCGCCTCTTCGTCCAACCGATCCTCCTCTTGCTTCCTCATCGATTGTATCATACTGCTCAAACTCCTTCCCAAACTCCTCCGCTTCCATGGCGCAGGTCGTGGTGTAGGTTCATTTGCTTCATCGATAGCGGGAAGGAAGTTATCCCGGCGCAAGAAGGACGGTGTCGCAAACTCCTTTAGTGTCGACGTCGGTGTGCCTTGGTCTCCCAGCTTGATCTTCTTCGGTGTCACGAACTGATCCAGCAGAAACCTCTTCCCTGTCGATACTGGTGTTTTCTCGCACCGCCCCCTAGATTCAAACGACCCCTCGCTTTCGGCCTTCCTGAGCTTTCTGCTTGGTGTTTGGAGGAGATTTGGGGCCACATCATGAAGAGCGCTTCTTGATTTACTTGGTGTGCCAGCTAGATCGAACAAGCCTAGAACGAGACCGTCTCGTTGCGGGGTAGGCCCGATGAAAGTAGGTCCTTGAGGCGAGAGCAACTGGCCTGGAGAAGCTGCAACTTCGACGCGGATAGCATCATCTTCGCGCTTCCTCTTTAGCGGTGTTGTGATTGTGGCCGTGGTAGTGGCAGTGGCTACGAAGAACTTAGGCGCATTCGGGGTGCGGTCGAGGTCGTGGGAGACTGTGCGGCTAGAGGTTCGTCTCGACGGTGTTTGCGGGGCAGCTTTGCCTGAGAGAACATCTCGAAGCTTGCTGTATTCCTTGTACTTTTGTGCTGCGACTGTTAGTATAGATCATGGTACTTCGCCTGCGCGTGTCCGTACATATGGTTGCATCGGCCTTGATGTCATCCCTCCCCGCTTTGCGACCTTGATGTGCAGCCGCAAACTTCTTCTCCCAAGCCTTCAGATCGACTCGGAGCGTGTTACAATGCTGTTCAAGCTCGGTATTGCTCATGGTGAAGGCGTGGTGTAGCTTTACGCCGGTGAAGGTTGGTCGATTTGAAGATCGCGGGAACGCGCCGAACGCGCCACGCTAGCACGTCAGGCATGGTGAGCACGCGCCAGCCGACATCAGCCCTAATTAGTCCCGCTTCGAGATGGACGATCAGTTGTTATGGGGATACACCAGACCAAATTTATAATTCCTGAACGTGCATACAGCATGATATATTACAGGTACTATTCACAAACTCCCGCTCGGAGCTCGACTTCAAGCGCTGATGCTAAACCAAAATTCATCCATCCTAAGAAACCCAAATCTAGTAGTGAACAGCCTTGTCGTATGTCGCCATGGCAGCCTCCTTGAACGCTTCCGACAATGTGGGGTGAGCGTGTGATGTGCGGGCAATATCTGTAAATATGTCAGGATTCGATACCTGTTTGATTCAATGTGGTGGGACTTACCCTCTGAGCTAGCACCATACTCAAGCGCAAGTACACCCTCAGCAATCATCTCGCCAGCGTTGGGGCCGACAATGTGGATACCCAATATCCGGTCAGTCTCGGCATCAGAGATGAACTTGACGAAGCCGTCAGTATCGAGGTTGGTCTTCGCCCTCGAGTTGGCGGAGAAGGGGAAGTTTCCGACGCGGTATTTGACACCGGCCTCCTTCAGCTCGGCTTCGTTCTGGCCAACCCAGGCGACTTCGGGGTGTGTGTACATGACGGAGGGAATGGCGCCGTAGTTGACGTGTCCGTAACCCTTGGTGATATACTCGACGGCGGCAACGCCCTCCTCCTCAGCCTTGTGAGCCAACATGGGACCAAAGGTGCAGTCTCCAATGGCACGGATATGCGGGATCTTGGTGCGGTACTCCTGGTCGATGATAAGGCGACCGCGGTCGTCGGTCTCTAGGCCAACATTCTCGAGTCCCAGACCGTTGGTGTATGGGCGGCGACCGATAGCAACAAGGACGACATCAGCGTCGAGCTGCATACGTTAGCGCGTGTAGCCCAAGCTCGAAACAAAGTACTCACAACATCCTCTTTGCCGCCCTTTGCAGCCTCAACGTTGATCTTCACGCTCTCACCCTCGGCATCGCCAGCGGTGACCTTGGTGTTCAGCTTGAACTTCATGCCCTGCTTGGTCAAGAGCTTTTGCGTCGCCTTTGAGACCTCAGCGTCCATGCCTGGTCCGCCGATCTGGCCCAGGAACTCTACGACTGTGACCTCGGAGCCTAGACGCGACCATACGGAACCCTGTATCGAGTCAGCACTACTCATCCAGCCCTAGCAGTAACCTGAACCTACCATCTCCAGTCCGATGATACCGCCTCCAATGACAACCATCTTCTTTGGTACCTCCTGCAGCGCAATGGCACCCGTGCTTGTGATGACCTTCTTCTCGTCGATGGTGAGACCGGGGAAGGGAGTTGCCTCGGATCCGGTAGCGATGAGAATGTTCTTGCCCCGGACGGTGGTTTCTCCGCCCTCGACCAGGTTGACAGCAATGGTGTGCTCATCCTGGAATGCGCCAGTGCCCTTGATGTACTCGACGTTGTTCTTCTTGAACAAGAATTCGATGCCCTTTGTCAGTCCGCTGACGGACGTATCCTTGGCCTTCATCATAGCGGCGAGGTTGAGCTTGACACCTTCGACCTCGATACCGCGGTGCTTTGTGTCGTGCTGGATCGAGTGATACATGTGCGAGTTGTTGAGGAGCGATTTTGAGGGAATGCAGCCGACATTCAAGCAGGTTCCGCCGAGCGCGCCGCGTTTCTCGATACAGGTGACCTTCAAGCCAGCCTGACCAGCTCTGATAGCCGCGACATATCCCGCGACGCCGCCGCCGACGATGACGAGATCCTTCTCCTCTGTCCACAGTTAGCATTTCTGCATCGACATAGTTTCGGCAGGATGTCACTGACCAGCTTCCGAAGCGTATCCGCGTCGTAACCGGCTCTGGAAGTAGATGTTGGGCGCGCAAAACGTGTTTTGAGATACTGGTCGCAATGCCCTGGGCACGGCGCGGGGGACGATGGATCGGAACATGATGGATGTTCGGAGGAGGTCCTAAAAGATAAGGAGCCGCAATTAGCACGGCGAAGATGATATGAGGTTCAATGGGTGGGGGTGAACTGTAGTCGGTGTTGTTGAGCGCCGGAAGACGAGCACATTTTGCGGAGGCCCGCCCCCGTCGATGCACGGCTACGGATGGTGTGGCGCGATTGGTCAGCCACATTGCCGCAGTCACCCATCGCCATCGCCATCGCAGGTTCAGAGGCGAGGAACATACGAGATGCGGTGGCTTGTCTATATTTACGTACTTGTCACTCTTGAACGAGCAGTGTGTGGTATTCTCTTGCAAACCCCGTGGCGGTATCATGACTCTCCGTCATACCGACATATCCAGTCAGATGCGACATCCACAGTCCCTTGAGACTCGATCTTATTTTCGATTGGGTATCTACATTCAAATCGGTGATCGAATTCCCTTTGCCCGGGCACTCTATTAACACAAGCTGTAGCCAGCTGTCTAGTCTTCGTCCATAGTCGTACTAGCCATCAATCGCTGCAGCATATCCATGACCAACTTACAACCCCATCTCACTGTCTCCTTCTCCGTCTTATTCGCGGTGATCTCCGTCTTGCTGATCTTCTTCTTCATGATATACTGCAAGCCCGCAATCATCTCGGTGGCGGAATCGACATTGATGAAGATGTTCAAAAGAGCTTTCTCGTCTCGCTTTTGCTTGATTCCTTTCTGCGACTCCAGTATTACGGTGACGAGCATGATCTCAACGAGGGTCTTGGTCTTTGGTTTGAGGTAGGGGAAGTTGAGAGGTTTGAGGCTGGTGATGGACAGACCGTCCTTGGCGATCAACGTGCCGTAGAGCTTGCCTAGGTTGACTAGCCTGCGAAGAGACGTATCGACCGTTTGGCTGTCTTCGTCCTCGGATGCGTCATCGCCCTCGTCATCCTTCTTCTCTCCCAAGCTCTTGAAGACGTCCCATAACGCGAACTGGAAGCACTTCCGCGATTTGTGATCCGAGCAGAACTTGCGGGCCAGCAGAGTGTAGTACGGATTGTAGGTGTTTTCGCATCCGGCGCAGTGGACAATGACACGAGGTATTTCCATCTCTTGGGCTTTCTTGAGATTGAGCTTCAACAGACGAACATGGGCCTCTTTGAAGTCGGTCGCGGACATGATGGTGATGAAGATAGCCCTCCGAACATCGGTGTTCATGCGCTGCTCTCGAGCTAGTTGGAAGAGGTCGACCTCGCCGTCTTCCTCTTGTCCGCCGAGCCCATCGAACTCGTCTGCCTGTAGTTCCTTGTTATTTGTGGGCGCAGTGTCCGTGGCGTTATTGCGCCAGCTTGCTCCGACCAGCCACCATTTGCCCTTCTTGTCAGTGTCCCTTATGTCGGTGAGGCCCATCCGTAGCGGTTCGGTGCCCTTCAGGTTGCGCGTGTTCAGTGTCCCTAGCTGCTTTTTCATTCGGACAGTGTGTTCGCTCGCAATGGCAGAAGCAGCCACTCCTGTCTTCATTCGGTTGTTCTTGAGATCATTGATAATCTCAATCATGAACTTTGTCCGGACAGGAAGAGTTTCCTGACCCACTTTCGCGACTGATTTCTGGAGTAAAAGCACGATATCCTTCAAGGAGCTTGGATCATCCTGCCGAAGAAGAGATCCGGAAACTCTGACTAGTCGTAGAAGAAGCTCGGTATTGATCTCGGATAGCTCGTCGAGGAAGAGCCTAATGTAGTCAAAGACCAGGTTACTACCAATAAGTTGGAAGCAGTAAAGCTCTGCAACTACCGTCATCAGGTTGGTGGTATGTTTTCCGAAGCCCTCTTTGTTCCGCTGGAAGTGCTTGTCGAATTCGGACACGATGCGCTCCACGATCTGCGCTCCAAAATCCGGACCAATGACTTTGTATATCGCGGCGATGAAGCCTGCGTGAAGGATGAGGAAAGTGTCGGGGAGGGTCGTCTCATCAGCTAGCAACCCCATGAGCAGATCGATCAAAACTGAGGTTACATAGCCGCGCGCGTTGTTCTGGTAAGCTTGCTCAACATCTCGGAGAATGGTCATCATGTTCGCATCTGAGAGTCTGTTGAGTAAACCTTGCATCTGCCTCTTCAGTCGTGCGAGGGCTTCTGCATCCGAAGAGGGTGGTCCTCGGAGCGCGGGTGGTATGTACTTGGTCGGTTGAGTACCAGGAGCGACGGGCGCGACGTATGGGTTCTCGCGTACACGAGGCTGTTCGACTTGTTCATCCTCATCTGACTCGGGACCTCCAAAGTCAGATCCACCATCTTCCAGCTCCAAGTCAGAATCTTTGTCGTCGGCTTCTGAATCCCCGTCCATGTCCAGCTCTTCTGACCCCATGCTGTCTGAATCAAAGTCTTCTGAGTCGGACTCCCCGTCTTCGGGCGCTCCTCCCGAATTTGCCAAAGCTTTCCGTCTCTTGCTTGCCAGCCATTCATCGTCCTGCGCTCTCTTCCTTTTCGGCACTCCTTTTGACGAAGTCGCATCCTCGTCGCTGCTGGCGCCCCCCAAATCGCCAAAGATGTCATCAAGACCAGCATCTGCGTCTTTTGTCTTCTTCTTCTTTCTCCCGCCACCTAGTTTCTTCTCCAGCGCAGCTATCTCCGCATCGTCCTGGGCAAGCCTGTCCTTTACAGCGCGAGAGGCTTTCGGTGGAGGCGATGGCGATGGATCCTTGGTCTGCGAAGATTGTGTATCCGACTTTTTCAGAATACTTTTCCCTGGTTTTAGAGCACTCGATGATGCAGGTTTGGGTGGCTGTTCCTCCTCATCTTCCTGGCTCCATGCGCCGTCGAAATCGTCCTCGTGCTCGCCGCTGTCCACATGCGGGCTCCCATTGTTCACCACAATCGGCTTCCTGACAACTTTCCGAGGCTGCTGCTTCTGCTTCTTCGTGGCCTCCCTTTCAGCTTTGCGACGATCTTTTCTGTTCAACGGCTGGCCAGGTCGCGTTCGACCGGGATTTCTGATGAGCGTAGGATCTGTAACAGTCAGCTCTGAGAGCGGCGCAAAATGCGGACCGATGGTGGTCAGTGTGCAGTACCTCCGATTTGATTTCGGATCGCCTGGGGCAGCGTGGGCCCTGTGTAGTCGCGACCCATGATGTTGTCGCGGGCGATGGTTTGCCCACAAAAAAAAGTTCGAAGTCGGAGTTAACCCCCGCCTCCGCCGCACGGGCGCACGGACTCATCCCACTGCGATTTCCCTCGAAGCGGGCGCTGATGCTCCCCCACACACCAAGACACATGGAGCGCCTACCATAGCACCAAGCACAAACCGCGACAATGGCAGGAGACCACCTGAGCAACGACGAGGTACTTTCTCCATGGCGACCAGTAGATCCGTGCTGAAGCCCTGCAGTTCTTCTCCCAGCTCGCCAACCTCTTCGAGTACAACCGCAAAAAGGGCCACGGCTCCGTCTATCTTGTACAAAAGCGCTTAGGCTTCGAGACCGCTGCGGCGCCTCCATCCTCCACAAAAGTCGCCGACGACCCCCTATGGGATACGCATCCCGAGAACCCACTCCCCATCCTCATCCGCGCGTCGAACAACAAGTCGGATGCGCGACCGGGAACCGACCGAAAAAAGGTCGACAAGATCAAGCTATCTACGGTGGTACAGCCAGACGATCTGGATGCCTTCTATGTGCGATATGCGGAAGCGTGTAGAGCCGGGATGAGCGGGTTGAAGAAGAGGGATAAGAAGAAGGGGAAGAAGGACAAGAAGAAGAAGAAGAAGGGTGTCGCGGAGACGAAGGGGTGAGGGGATTAGGGAAGCAACGCGGAAATATCTACTAGGGCAAGTTACTACGTCATGCATCGGGAATCATATGCAGCATGTGTGAGGAAGGCGAGACATGGCGACTTCATATACCGCCCTGCGGTTAGACGGGGAACGATTTGGCGGGCGTTGCAAGCATGAACATGTAGCAGCAGGCTGCATACCCTTGCGAGCTGCACAGAATTACAATACCCCGCAAGTACAGGATCGAACCTACGACAATAGTTGAAGTATCGACAAAGTTGCAAGACGTTTCCTTCTCACAGTGCCCTCCTCTTCTTGAACAAGCTCAGATTCAACGGCAACGGCTGGCCCATCCACGTCGCCCGCTGGGTGTGGTCCCTCTCCTCTTCATCCGTGTTCGGGTGGATCAGGGCCGACAAGGGGCCCCTATTGATGACAAGCCATGGAATGAAAGCCCCGAATTGTTCTACAATATGTTAGAAATTGCCAGTAAACCCCTCGAATATATAGACCTACCGGGCGTGAAAATATTCACCTCAAACATGCCGGTGATGTGAGGGCCGATAGGCTTGTCCCAGACTTTGTATATGCGAAGTTCGGGGACTATACGACTACAATCAGCTACGATGCGACGCAGTTCGGGGCGAAGCGATGGCGTACATTCTCGCCGTATGCGTTCCCACAGCTCCTGGGCGAATTTTGTCTCTTCGGAGCTTGTTTGGAGAAAATAGATGTGGACACTTGTGAGATGTTAGCTTCATACTAAGTATCTCTGACTGGAGTGGACGTACTCGAATCCTCCGCGTCTATCGTTGGTTATAGGAGACACGAAGGAGCTGTATGCTTCGCTCTTCTTCGCTGCAGCGGGGTTGACAAAGGACTTGCCGTCTTTGGAGATTTCACTTCAGCATCATCAGTACCAGATCAAAGGTAAGAACAACTTATTGGGTGTATGGATCGGGGTCATTGTACTGACTTGGGAAGTGGCTCGAGGCCTTGATAGCCTTCAAGGGGCGAGCCATACGTGTATAGACTCGGATCCGCCATATTGGTATATCACTAATTGTTGTTTCTCGAACTTCTTCAGGTCAAGGCTCGAAGTATATATTGTAGTGCCAGCTGCTGGGACATGTTTGTAAGCGCGGAATTGGACGCGATGATGCCATCGGACGCGCAACGACACCAACGTCTGGTTGATAATGACAGTGCAATTAGCTTGAGAGCCCACAACGGCCAATCCTCTTGTGTCAATCGACATTCAACCTCCTAGCCTGCCACTCATGGTCTTACACCACCCCAAGCTCAAAAGGGGCAGTTCACCATGTGCCACAATACACCGCCACAAACGCTCATTGGCTGCTCGACGAAGGCACGCGACGACACATTCAGAAGCTTCAAAACTTCACATGCATCTTGCATCAATTGCCTTGAGACAGGCACAATCAGTCAATGGCAAAAGGAGCACGCGACCTTATCTTATCTTCTCGTAGAAACACTTGGTGCCTCAGCACGGCCACAAGGAGGGGCTTGACTCACCCCACCATGCCGGCCAATGACTCTTCCGCGCTCCATATAATTTCTCCAGCGCAACTGTGTACAGCACAACAACACAACCGCATTCCCGTCGACCGCACACCATCCCTTCTGGCCCAATCGCACTCGCCATGGCGGAAACAACCTACCACATCGACGAAGACGTCGGCCGGGACGACCCCACCCAGACCGGCGATGAGAACCTGCCCTTCAAGTCCCTCGGCTTCGCAGTCCTCACACATGGCGAGACACACAAGTTTTTGACACGCAAGAGCGTCACAGGTGAGGTGCCCGAGGGCTCCGATGCGTCTGCGCGCCTGGAATGGAGACCTGTCGCCAAGGCTGCCATGAAGAAGGCCGTCAACTACGCAAAGGCGCAGAAGAAGAAGGCAGAAAAGGGGGAGGGCCAGCTCGCACTTCGGCAGAAAGAACAGGAGGATCGTGACAAGGTGCTGGACGAGGCCAGGAAGATTGTCCTAGAGGAAGACACCAGCCTGCCGCAGCCAGAGAGGATAAAGCTCGACGACACTGATTCGCAGAAGATCAAGTTGGGTGACGGAAAGGACGTCAAGGGCACGAGGGTGAGGGTGTTTGGCCGCGTACACAGGGAGAGGAAGCAGAAGGGCATCATGTTCATCACGCTGAAGGATGGCTATGGTTACATGCAGGTCGTTCTTGCAGGGCAGCTTGCGAAGACCTACGATGCACTCACCCTCACTCGTGAGACGAGTATGGAGATCCTTGGAGAGCTCAAAGAGGTCCCAGCTGGAGCTCATGCGCCGCACGACCGGGAACTCCACGCCGATTACTACAAGATCCACCCAGGCTGGAAGGCGGCCGGTGGCGACGATGCCATCACCAACAGAGTGTCCAAGGACACCGAGCACGCCACGTTGCTAGACCTCCGACATCTCACTCTTCGAGGTGAGACTGCGTCCAAGGTTCTGATTGTCCGAGATGCTGTGGAATTTGCTTTCAACCAGGTCTACAAGGAGCTTCGATTGTGAGTTGAACCCAGCAAGCATGATGCATGGGCTAATTTTTCTCGTAGACGCAAAGTCAGCCCGCCGGCGCTCGTCCAGACCATGGTCGAAGGCGGTGCCACTCTCTTCGGCCTGCCATACTACAATGAGGAGGCCTTCCTTACACAGTCCTCTCAGCTATATCTCGAGACCTGTCTACCCTCCATGGGCGACGTCTACTGCATCGAGAAGTCCTTCCGCGCCGAGAAGTCCCTCACCCGACGGCATCTAGCAGAGTACACTCATATCGAAGCCGAGCTAGACTACATCAACTTCGACGACCTCCTCAACCATCTCGAAGAGGTCATGTGCCGCGTCCTCCAAGTCACCATGTCTGACCCCACCATCAAGCAATACATCACGGACCTCAACCCTGAGTTCCAGATGCCCGAGCGCCCATTCAAGCGCATGAAGTATACGGAAGCCATCCAATGGCTCGTCGACAACAACATCCCCAACGAGGAAGGCGAGCCCCACAAGTTCGGCGATGATATCGCTGAAGCTGCTGAGCGGCGCATGACGGATACCATCAACCGACCCATCTTCCTCACCCATTTCCCCACCGAGATCAAGGCGTTTTACATGCTGAAGGACAAGGACGACCCGCGGATTACGGAGAGTGTGGATTGTTTGATGCCGGGTGTGGGTGAGATTGTGGGTGGAAGTATGAGGATCGATCAGCATGAGGAGCTCATGGCTGCCTTCAAGAGGGAGGAGATTGACCCCGCGAGCTACTACTGGTACACTGATCAGAGGAAGTAAGTCCAGTTTCCGACCTTGTAACCGCTTATCGCATCTGCTAACACACTGGTTCAGATACGGAAGCTCTCCCCACGGTGGCTACGGTCTCGGTCTCGAGCGCTTCCTTGCGTGGCTCTGCAAGCAACACACCGTCCGCGACTGCTGCTTGTACCCGCGCTACTTTGGTCGCTGCAAGCCTTGAAGTCCCCTATTTCCCACACTTCTTTCCCTGTTCACACCCGTTCTCGAGTTTGTTCCCCAAGGCGTCTTTCCCACATCGTATGCAGGCCATGTATTTAGTCGACGAACTCTCAGCCGGGCAAGATTTCACGCCGCAAAGTCAGCCCACACACGATGTCCGGTCAGTAAGTCACCGTCGTGCTGGGAGGTGCCGTCCGGAGGCTTGTTTTCCGTAGCACAAGCCGCAACAATAGATGACTCGCATCCAATCAAATAAAATCTGCTTCGTCCTTCAACACACCCCCTCCTCCATCCCTGACTCCACCCCCCTCTATCGTGCATCCGTCTTGCCGCCGTGGACCTGTGGTCCAGGCTCCCTTTCTGCGTTTGCCGAATGCGGCCTGGCGCTCCCTGCTTGTCTCGGATTTCTGTGTGGAGAATATATACGTGTCAGACGGAGAACGGGGGGGTTTGTTGCGTCAGCCTAGTTGCACCGGTCAGGGTGGGACGCGCGTGCCTGCCCTGCGTTAATCGTCCTTTCGATGAGGCTGCGTTTGGGCGGCCGTGGAGATCCATGAGGCCCTGCTGCTGCATCTAATGTGGTACTGATAAGGATCAATGTCTGGTAGCGGGCGAGTTTGATCTTCTGGCTTTCCCTGAAAAAGTGGACGAGTAGATGGAGAATGAGCTCGCATTATGAGTTGCTCATGACTTGTTGTACTTGCTATAGTTGAGTCCACAATTTCACGACGACCTAAAGCGTGGAGACACAATGCCTCTTTCAAATCGCCATTCACTCTCATCCATAGCCTACAAAGTTCCCTCCCCTCGCAAATACACTCACCCCCATGGTATGCAATCCATCGCAAGCCCATCCAGCGAGATAGATGCTGCTACTCAATCCTTCACCCCAAGAAGTTTCCCAGTGACCTTTCCCGCCCAAAATTATACAGCAGCCAGATACCAGATACCGCGCAAGAAAAAGTGAAAGGAAAAAGAGGCAATCCCAAGTACTCATACTCGGGATTGAAAGATACCACCCTATTCGGGTTGCCGTAAGAGCGCCAATAGGCGCCATCCAAATAAACGCCATACTGAGAAGGAAGCTTCCTTCTTCAAAATGCCACACAAAACTCCACGCTATGCAGTGCTGGGTAGAGGAAAAGGGTCTCTCGTATCAAGACAGCTCAGCAGGAGCAAAAAACTCCGATAGGACCCGAGATGGTGGAGACCGATGGAAGCTATGACAAAGCTTCGGCGCGCTCAAAGATGCATGAGGCGGATGTGCTGATGGAAAAGGAAAACAGGGGCCTGCCGAGCTTCGTACGAGCTTCGGTGAAAAGGAAATGAGGTGAAGCTTTTCGATGCCGGAGAATGAAGGTGGCTGGGGGCAGTAGCGCGCTAGTGGCGAGAATGTCGCGTCGAGCTCGGCTTCAAACACGGGTATGTCGGAGGAGCAACTCGGTACAATATGTCGCAACGTTCCGTGGGCGATGGCCGTTAGCAAAAGCCAGATTGCCTCGACATAGGTCAAGGATATGCTGATGAGTCGCGCAGTTCCAGATGATGACGCGTGATCCAAAAAGGCTAGTGCATGGAGCTAGACACCAAATCGTGAAGCTAAGGATAGTTTTCATCCGCTGAGACGCTTCTTGATGAGCTCCTGAAGCTTCAAGAGTTGGGCGATCTCTTCGTCAGTTGGAGGAGGTGGAGGAGCATCGGCGATGACAGTGACAACATCGTCCGGAGCTTCGGCCTGTTTCATGCAGTGTTAGCGCATCAGACAAGCCAAGTCAGGGAGGGATCAGCTTACCGTGAGACTCAGAACAAGAGCGTCAACGCTGTGCTCATTCAAGCCTATGTCTTGCTCTCTGTTGGCGAGTCTGGTGAGGTTGAGAGCTGCTTGTTGTTGCTGGATCGGGCGAGCGGCAAAATGCTGCATAGATAACTTGCGCTGGGCAGCGACCTCGGCGGCAGCCTCAGATCTCCTGGCCTTCTGCGCCTGTTTGGCGATGCGTCCACTGCACAGAATATCAGCAGCTGTGTTGTTTTTGAGCGGTGCTTCTACATACCTCTTGACTTTGGAGATGAAATCCAGTACGACACCCTTCTCGGGCACGCGATAAACGTGGGAGTTGGCGTCCTTCTCCTCGCTGCCGAAGACGTAGTTGCCCTCACCATCGGTATCATCGTCAGGATCGTTGATGATATCAATGAGGCCGTTGTTGCGCATGCCACGTGAGAAAGTAGGCTGGACAATTTCCGGATGCCTAGGCTTGCGCACTTTCCTGCCAAGCCGAGCGACTGGCGCGTCCAGCATGACGGCGTCTTGTGCATCGTTTAGATCGTGCTGCGCAACATAGCCACTGCGAAGATCATGCTCAATGTGACGCGGGCATCGCCACGCGTCGCGATGCGAGGACTCAAGGTTGATGTGCGGCGGGTTAGCCATGGGCGGGTCCAAGCAATCCAGATGCCAGTGGGCCGCGCAAAAGTCGCACTTGAGCATTTGGCGCTTGCCGCCAGAAGTCAGTCCACATGAGGCGCACAAGATGGGTTTGTGGTCAGTGTCGTGTACTTTCGTGTAATCAGGCTTCTGGTATCCATAGCCACTGCTCTTAGCCCTGCGCAATGTTAGTCAATCACAACAGCACGTCAGACGCGTCGCACTTACAGCGGAAACTTCTTGGTCTCCTCAGAGTAAGATCCATCGGGCCGTGCAGCGACATTCTCAAAGCGATCCCGAATGTCTTGCGGCAGCGCGAACGCGCGCGGATTGATCGACTCCAGTGACTTGAAGAGCGGTCCTAGCAAAGAGTAAGGCTCAACCTCCTCGGCAGGTTTCAGCTTCGCGGTGCACTCATTGCACAAGAAGGATCCTGGAGGAGCATCCAGACGAGGCGGATCGCAGCAGAGGAAGTGGAAGACGCGCGGGCAGTTGTCACAGCAGACAAACTCGCCCGCGCCTTTGCAGGCTGAACAAAGGTCATCGCTCTCAGATGGCGGCGAGCCCTGGCACGGAGTTAGAGGTGGGGACAAAGTCGAACTTGGAGGCGAGTATGGGAATTTCAAAGACGGAAAAGTGGTTGTGAGAATCATGTGTGATGATGGAAAAGGAAAAGAAAAGTGGTTGTGGTTGTGGTTGATGGTTTGGGTGGTGGTGGAGGAAAGGAAGATCATGTGGTTGGGTGGAGCGGGAATTTGAGTGGCACTTACTGGGTCATTGTCATCAGGCCCCGACTGTCTCGAACCGCCACCACCAGTGTGTGGGATACCGGCGATAGGCCCGTCACGGTTCTTAACCGGTCTGAACACAGCAATTCGTCAGTTTGCTCGATAATATTGCACGACGCGCGATGGAAAAAAATGCAAACACGTAAAAGAAAAAAACACGTTGAGCTTGCTCAGTCGACGCTGTGATCCCTGCACTGGAACGGATGCTGGCGTCCTCCAGCGCCTCAACACAACGTGACAGGGATTTGTGGAAACACGATGGGGGAGTACTCACGATTTCTTCGTCCTCGCTGACTGATGGGATTGCCCGTTGTTCAGCTTTACTCGCTTACTGGTTGGTACGTGGCTGAAGGCTGCAGGTGTCGAGGGACGGCTGGTGGTAGCCGAATCGAGGCGCGGCGACGAAAACCGATTGTCGTCTCGCGGTCGCTTCGCACCACCTGTGTGGATGGAGATGTTGTTTCGCGGAGGGCGTCCGGCTCGACGCGGTCTATTAGCATCGACTGGTGGTCCGACAGCGATTTGGGACTCGGTCAGTGACTCAGTCTCCAGCATCTCGTCGTCAAAGCGCATGTCCGAGGTGGGAGCCTGTCTGAACATCTGGTCTCTGAGATTCTGCTGCTCGTCTTCCATCTCTTGTCTTCTCTTTTGGACTTCAGCCTGCTCAGCCTGCTCTTCAGGTGTGGGTGGCGGCTTCTCCTTCTGCTTGCCAAACGGCTTCATAGAGTTCGCTCTCGACTTCTTACCGGCCCGTGCTAGAGCTGCGTTCCTCGCCTTCTTCGAGATGGCAGTAGAGCCGGCTCCGTTGACCTTGGCGGGAGGAGGTTGAGGTGCAGAGAGAATGTCCTCGTCGATGTCAGACAGAGCAGAGTCACTACCTGCGCCAGATTCCGGTGTTCCGTCGGCAGGAGTAGGAGCAGCGGTGGAGGCATCTGCGATCGCATCCCGGTTGGCTGCGAGGTGGCCGTTGGCAACTTTCTGCTTGCGGGGTGACTTGGAGGTCATCCTGGGTGCAAGCGGGGCCAACGTGTCGGCCGCCGGAAAGGCCGGTGCGGTGGTGAGCGGATGGGCGCCACCTGCAACAGTTTCCGGATCAACAGAGGATTTTGGCTTCAGCATCGCGTCCTCTTTAGCGAGGCCAATTGCTTTCGACAGCTCTGTGGTTGCTGTGATGGCAGGCTCGTGGTCAAGTGCAACGGAGGCGGAGTCGTTGGGAGCAAGTTCGCTTTCACCCGAAGGTGAAGAGGCTTCGAATTGCTCGGTGAAGGGGGGTCCCGTCTGCGCTTCCTTTGCAGCTTTCGCCTCCTCTTCTGCCTGCTGGATTTTGAGTTGCAGCTTGATTTCCTTTTTGGCGGATTTGATGAACCGGCGGAAAAGAGACCAATCGTCGGCGGTTTCCTTCTGGTGGATGACTCCGTCGAGCGACTTGGCGAGTTCGTAGTCTTCCCTGCTCTTCTCCAGTAGCTCCTTGAGAGCCAATCCAATATTTCTCCTGTTGTTCTTGTTCGATCGCGCGATGGCGTCGTTGACGGCAATCTGAATGCGTTGCTGCGTCGCCTGATCCAGGCCCTGCAGACTAGCAGGCTGCGTGACAGGGCTTGAAAGAGCCGATGGAGTCTTGCTTATGCCGTTCTTTACGGGTGATTTGCCATGTGCTGAAGACTTGCCAGGCGTGAGTCCTTTGCCCCTGACCGGTGTCTTCACCCCATGCGTGGTCTTCAGCTTCTTCTTTGTAGGCATGTAGTCGTCATCTTCGTCCTCGTCGAGCTCGGGGAAAGTGGCTTGCAGAACTTCGTCGTCGTCGGGTCGCTCGGAGTCGTCGGCGCGGTCCAGCTCGGGCGCGGGGGTCATCTCAGGTGTGGTGCCATCCTCTTCCCCCGCGAACAGATTGCTCTTTTTCCCCAGCAGCGGTCGCTTCCCTGTCGGCTCGCCAGTGCCGCGGACCTTCTGCTTCACCCTCGAGGACGGAGGGACGCCCAACGGAGCCATGGTCTCGAGCACGCCGTGTCGGGCAAAGCCGTGCTCCTCGAACGACGGTGTAGGATTTTGCGGCGCAGGCTCAACCCACGCGTCTAAAGAGCTCTGGATCTTGGTCTTTCGCGATTCCATGCCATGGGGAGGCGTGTCGGTGGGTGTGGCCAACGGAGTGCTCGTCCGGCTCTGTCGCTTGCGGAGGGCCGGCATGTCGACGTGAGACGCTGCAGTTTGTAAGCGCGCGCTCGACGCGAAAGAGACGATGCATACTTACCACGCGTACTATCTGAATAGAAAATGTGCAGATAGCGCAACTCACTGCGTGCCCCGTCCAGTCGTGGGTGGGTGGCTGGTTTGGCGTTCAAAGAGACGGATGGACTTCGAGGGAGATTTTGGCGAGCTCCAAACTCGGGCCGCGGACCCCCCCTGGTACTTATATCACCAACACGACAATAGAAAGTCGATGTCTCGGAAAAAGTGCTCAGGCTGAGCTGTATCAAGGCACGAGAACTGAGGAATTGAGTCCCGGGCGATTTTGTTTTAGGCTGCGCGGGGTGGTGGAGAGAGGGTTGGTTATCTAGAGGAACGGCAATTAAAAGCTCCCACCCCGTGCTTTCACTTCACCTCCACCAACACAACGCCCGTGACGCAGATTCGATCATTGTACTTGAAGACGCACGTGGGGTTATTGACGGTAATACGTGAATAACAGTAATTCGACTCATGATGTTAAATGATCAGATTCAGGGGCAGCTTCGCACCTCCTGACCGCACCTGATTAGAAAGATCCGAGGAGATCGAGCTTCTGGCGAGACTATTCGAGGCTCGCATATATATCCTCGAGTAGCGAGCAATACATCGAGCGTGATTTGTGTGCAAAGGAGATCTTTCGGCTATCGCTGGGGTCGGTCTTTCGTTCCTTTTATTACCCACGGAGAGGGGCTCATCAACCGCAAGGCGTAATGAATCTGCTAGAGTAACTTTTTGTTATTGGTTGATCAAGCTGCTATGTAGATGCGATGGCCTTTGCTCCGAACAAAGGAGGCGCTTAAAGCCCCACTATGAACGAAGTGCTGCTTCTCAGATCAAAGAACGCAGCCAGTTGGATAGCAGCTCGAGGTTGGCCTGCTACATTTCGCTGAACCTTTAACAATGCTAAAAGTGGTACCCCTACTCTTCATCGTCGCTCTCTTCCTCCTCCTCGGCCGCAGCTCCAGCCGCAGCAGCCTTCTTAGCCGGCTTCTTCTTCTTCTTCTTGTTCTTGTTCTTGGACGGGTTGCCAATAGGCTGCTCGAGAATCTTGAGGATCTCCTCGTCGGTAATCTTCTTGTCAGTCTTGTATTTGGCGACGTCTAGCGGCGGAGGTTTGGCGAGACGCTGCACACCATTCTTCGTGATAGCTATCGAACAGTCAGCTCTATGTATTCGACATTTCAAGAGCGTGAAAAGGTGTTTTTATCCAATCTCTCCTCAGCCCCTCTACAGGGCTTTGTTCAGAAAGGGGTAAGAGTTGTGACATACCGATGGTTGTGAAGAGCCTAGCTACGGGGTCGTTGTTCTTGTCACCAACGACCTCATACTGACGAAGCACGCCTCCGCGCACGCACTCGATCACTCCGACCTTGGCTGCCGATTCATCCTCGAGCTGTCGCAGACTGAAGGGGAAGGTGCCAAATTTCTTGACAACCTCGGACAGAATCTTCCGGGAGGTAGGGCGCTTCAATCCGTACGTGGTAGCTGTTCGGCGATGGAGAGTCGCACGTTTGCTGTCAATGGTCTTGACCTTGCCGCTTCCCAAGCTGACACCCATCTCAACACCCCATGCCTCTCCGACCTCCGGGAGACCCTCGCCCTTGACACCATCTCCAGGCGCCAGGATGATCTTCTTCTTGGCCTCGATCTCGTTGTGGTCGAATAACCAGATTGTGGTGCTCTCCACGAGGTTGCAGTCGTACGATGAAACCACCTTCTCCAGCATCTGAGAGATCTTGGTCTGGGTGTAGGGCTTCCGTGCAGACTCCTTCTTCTGCTCGTCCTCTGTGCCCTGGGTGACGAGACCCGGCGGTACCATCAGCCTCAAGAGAAGCTCATTGGCGTAGTATGTGGCGAGCAGCAGGTCTGCCTCGCGTCCAGAGACCTCGCCCGAGCTTCCGACCACTACGGAGTCACAGACGATGGCGCAGAAGCCATCAATCTGAGCTCCTAGCTGGATCTTGACAACCTCGCCCTCCTTCAGTGTTACGCCGGCTTCCTCGGGGTCGGACTTGAGAGGTGTGTATGGCGTGATGTATGAGCTGGGGGAGATGGTGGTGCAGTGACCGATGCCCTTGGAAATCTTCTTGCCCTTGAAGACTTTAGAAGTCTCCTCTTCCAAGAGCTTGTCGCCGCGTTCGCACAATTCGACGATGTTGGCATCCGCCTTGATCCATCCTGGAACCGTCAGTCCACGTCATACAGCACCTCAATCGCGGTAGAAGGTCGCAGGAGGTAATCCACGGGTACACACCTGAAACCTCTTTGAGTGCCTTCTCGGCAATGGTCGCTGCGGTCTTGTACTTGGTCAGCGTGTCCGGGTTTGACAGCGTGTAGTCTGCCGGTCAAGTTAGCGTGACTTCCATATCCATCTCCAGCTTCTGCCGGTGAACGGCCGGGCATCATACCGACGGCGCTGGAATCTTCGGCCATTTTGCCAGCTTTTGTGAGTTTAGTTACTTGTGCGGTTGTGCTGGTGTGCAGAGCTCTTCTTGGCCGTTGGTGTTTTGGACCTGGAGTGCCCCTCAGCGGGGTTACTTCTCGCTTAGCTTCGCGGTAGTGAATGAAAACCGCAAACATCACTTGAGCAGCTACCGCAATTAGCATGGCAGCCAATGACGCATGGGAAGCGTCCACCGGAATGCTTTAATCTAATTTACCGGGGAAATCCGGTGTACAGTCTCTCAGCGCCTCTGTAAACAAGATGTCGTCAATCCATACTCAAAACCACCACGACCTCACACCCACTCAAACAATCAGCCCTTCATAACCACATCTCCAACAACAGCCTGATGATTACTCGAAGAAACCCCATCCTCGAACTTGTTGTCTAGTAGCGTATACCCCTCAACATCCTTATCCCTACCCTTGCCGACAAAACAAGAGATCAATCATCTCCGTCCCGTCGTAAATAAATCCCGTAGCCATATGCTCATTCCAATACCGCGACTTCACGTCCTCCACACTAGAAGCTATACCTAAAAGTAGTTTGGTACAGGATCAGTGAAATCCGCCCAGGATTTCTCGTTCTTGAAGAGTGAGGTAGTGGCGTGGCGGACATTGTGCGTGCTCAGGCGGATGGGAGGTATGCTGTGGTATGTATGAAGAGTGAGGAGAGGTGGAGGAAGAATGTGTGATGGTGGATGGATGGTGGGAGCAACGTGGTAGTTGGCTGGCTAGGGGTGAAGGTGATGTGTGATGAGGGTTTGCGTTCGAAGCGTCACCTGCGAACAAAGATACCCACCCCTTATCACAAAGACACTCAATCCAATATCATAGAGACTCCTTGGAAATATAAACATACATCGATTGTCACTATGGGCAGCAGCAGCAACTACCACTACACCGCCGCGACTCGCCCTGTACTGTAGGGCCATCTTAACGGAAATCAAAACGCCGAGAAATCCAGAAAATGCCGGATGGGCCTCTTGCTTTCCAAATGCATAGTCGACTAAGAAAAAAACGCCGTACCAGCACCAAGTTCCGCCAGTCCGGTGCTACCCAGAAGATGATATAAGCGCGTTTCGCTCGAAGATAATCTGTTTGTACAAAAGGCATGGCATGCCCTCTCCAATGGGCTTGCATGGCCCCGCTCCTGCTGATCTTTACAAGGTGTTGCCAAAAAAAAAAACCATACGTTGCAACACCCATTTATGAGCCTGGTTTACCGTTTCGCTTGTCGACATTTTGCCTGTGCTGGCGGTTGTTGAGATGCATCTGGAAGTTCTCGACGGTGTGACCGGGCCCAGCGTTGTACAGCTTTCCCGGACAGTCGACGCAGCGAATGCGGGGAAGGAACTGTGCCTTGTACCCTGCAGGAAGAGTGGCAGATCCAGAAAGTGAGTCCAGCTTAACGCTTTGTGAAGTGTTTTGGTCCGTGACACTGTATCGCATAGTCGCTTCGAATTGTTCGCCAGGATTCTTCGCACGTAGTTCGTCAAGTGCGTCTTTGAGCCACGGGGGTGGGGGAGCCTGGTGGAGGTCAGTGATGAACATCTTCTTAGGACGCTTGTGTACTCACGTGTTGTGCTGCTGGGGGCATTGGCCAAGGTGCGTCTGCCCGGCCATCGGGATGGTAACGCCACTTTTGTTGGGTTTGAGAAACCGGCGTAGGAGTTGATGGCATTTTCGGTGAAACTTCAACTGACGATGCTGCTGGTAAAGGAGTGGAGCGAGGCGCTACTGCTGGAGAAGGAGGCGGAGGCATTGAGGTTGCGCCGGAAGTGCTGCGAGCCAGAGGTGGTACAGGTGTCGATAGGGGTGTTGAGGAAGGCTTTTGGAAGGCCGCTGGATTCCTCGCCCATTCTCTGAGCTTGGCGGACGATATACGGAGCTTGACGATGAGGCGTGCGGGTTCAGATGCCACGCTTTCCTCACGAACCTCAAGTCTCTGCGATCTGGAAGCTCTAGGTTCGTGTTGGGGTTGCAACATCGAGAGCTCGGGTGTTGCTGAACGCCCGCTTCCTATAACTTGACGCATCGCTGCTTGGGCTGCCGTGGCCGCCCCGCGCATCCCTCTAGTTCGAGCTGTACCGCCAATTAGCTGAGAAGGTGCTGGTGAGTCCATCATCATAGACTCGTCGCTATCGGAGTCGTCCGAATCATCATCAGCACCACGACGACGACCTTCTCTAGCCTTCCGTACTGCCTTGAACAAATGGCTTCCTTCAATCGACTCTGCAGCGCCTGGCAGAACCGACGAGACCAGCAAGGTACGAACAGTCCGTTGCCGGTCCTTGAGATCTGGTAATGCTGGGCCTCCTCGGCGATTTACAGACCGTTTCTGTCGCCGTTGTTCACGCAGGATAGATAGCTCGGCCCGCTCCAACTCAGGTCCGCTCAGCTCGTACAGATATGGGGTGAAGTCCTTTGCGGACTGCATGGGGCGGAACACTGATGGTAATGGGGACGCGAGGAAGTTGTCCCGTATATCAGTGTCTTCTACAGGCCGCCCGTCGAACGGATGGCCCGTTATGTACAGACTCTTTGTGAACATTTGACTTTGCTCTCGGATCGAATGGGCGATGGCTGTGGTGAATTCCCCAGAAAGACACAAGTCGGCCGCCATTTGTCGCGCGAACTCTTCGGGAGAGTTCAACGCGTTATTGATTTCCCATTCGAATTGGTCAACGAGCGTGTGCTGGCCAATGGTGATGTTCAACTTGATGAGTATTCGCATCTCATCGTTCTTGTACGCAGAGTAGGGCAGGTGTGGATCGAGCGCGTCGTCGTCGAAGAAGGCATGCGGGTAGAAGTCTTGTATCTGTTCCTGGATTTCGCGGTGAACGTGCTGCCGGACGGTCGCTCGGAGTTCCTGGGGGAGCTGGAAATCTTCGATGAGGTGTTCAGTGAAGAGTTCCGTGGTGGTCCATCTGTCGTGCAGATTCCACGTAAAAGTGTCCCGCAGCTTGATCTTGTCCAACTCGATATCCAACCGCACTGGGATCAGTTCTTCAACCTGCTCCGACTGCGTTGCGATCTGCTCCTTCCTCAGGCGCAATCGATGAGCTATGCGGTTCCCCGGCCGCTTGCTCTGAGAAGGATATTTCAGTTCGAAGCCGCGGGGTGTGTCGGTAACGCCATTGCCGTAGCCAGCGTATCCCGAGCCAAACACGCTGGCAGCAGGCGTATTTTGGCGTAAGAGCGTGTATTGTGTCTGCTCGTGCATGATCTCCTTGATGATCTCGCCCTCGAGCCTCTCCCGGTCCAGCGGCGCGGTGGAGCCATAGCCGTCGCGCTCTCGGTAGCGGGTGAGCAGCGCCAATTGCCTGCCCTTGTTCTCCTCGTCGTTTTCACGCGTCGGCGTATGCGAGGCCTTGCGCGACCCAGAACGCGAGCGTTTGCGACTCGGGGACGCGCCATTGACGTCGTCTGAGGCCGGCGAGCCCATGTCGGCCCGCGCCTTGGACGTCTCTGTCGTCGCGTCCACGTCCACGCCGGAGGCCGCGAGCAGCGCCTTCGCTTTCAGCTTTCCCTCGCGAATCACGTCGTGCTCGCCGGACGCGGGCTTGGTGTCGTCGACGGCGGCAGGGGCATCGGGGTGCTGGACGGCGTTCGCGCCGTTTGGTATTGGAGGCACGCCGGGTTGGGCATCAGTCGCGGTGGAAGGCATGTCGAGGTAGGTGGTACGGCGCGCAGGTGCGATGGGCGACTGCTTCACGGTTAGCGTTGGCCATGGCGGCGGCCAACAGGGGGCAGAGGCAGCGCAGCGGGCGACAACGCGACGGTTCACGATGGCCGTGTCCAAGGGCACTGGGCGCAAGAGCAGGAAAACAAGCACATACCGATGGATCATGCAAATTGCGCGTCGTCCGGGCTGGGCCCGCTGTTTGGCTGAAGGTAGGACTTGCCGATCGGGATCAGATGACGGGCAGGCACAAGCGCGCAGCAGTCGGCCGGCAGGCTCCAGCAAGGCGCAATATTGGCTCCGAATCGAGCGGCCGTTTCTTTGGGCGAGCCCGGGAGGGTTTCGGGCACGGCGGCGGAAAATAAGCTCGGAATGCGGTCAGTGGTGCGTTGAGGCCTGGTCGGACGTTGGAGGTGGCAGCCAGTTTCTCCCGGCTAACTCTAAACCATTGAGGCGCCTGGTCCAGACACTCCCTCCCCGCAACGAGTCCTCCGCCCTATGCGGCGTGGCTACACCTCTGCCCTTAGTAAGCCCTGCGAGCGACGTGTTTGTTTCTGTTCGTCGCCTGCATTCTGCCATACCTCACGGCCAGGCGCTCGGTGTTGCTCCATCAAGTCCATGGACCAGCCATACCCACGTGACATGCCAAGCCATCGACCTGTTTGCCACGTGCCCAAAGAGAGTCGGGCATGAAAGAACATGTCAGCTCTCTGTTCGACCCGAGACGAGTCTCCAGCATGTAGGGCCTCGGCGACGGACGAATGACAACTTGAATTTGGTAGTATTACTCCATCGCAGGAAGAAACGAGCTGCGATCCCGCTGGTACACACAGCCTAGAATACGTGGCCAGACGCCGGTGCCCCCTCCCAATCGACAAGTGCCGTCAAGGAAATCGCTAGAGATATAAACGAGAAGAATCACATGCAAGCCGGAGCCCTTGACCTCCATTCCGCGCTGCAGACTGCCCTTGTATATGAACCGCTGAGCCTGGCCGTAGATTCATAGCAATCCGAAACGTTTCCATAGCATGGCAAGACGTGTGTCAATACTTGGGATATTTGTTAGCATCTCCAAGAAGATTTCCTCAGAGGAGCGAGTCAAGCCTCGTGAAGACACTCAAGCACGCAGCGACCACCTGGAGCAGTTGTTAGCGGTTTGCTCGCCACACGAGCAATATCAAGCCTACCTCAAGCTGCAGCTCCTTATCTTTGCCGCTGTTGATTTCGTCGTTGATCACCTGGCTTAGATTCGCGCCAATACCTCCCGATCCACCAGGCCTCCTCGCAAACGGGTATTGCGAGTACTCGGCAAGTAGCTCATCGACCTGAGCAAAAGCCCGCTCTCTGGCCTCGTGTCCAAGCGTCGTCAACGCGTTCTCGAGCACATTTGCGGCATAAGCAGCGCAGACCATTACGATTGTTCGAAGGACTCTGAATTCCAATTCTTCCGGAAGGAACTGGCTTCCCGGAAGGACCACCGTTCTGCTGGTGAGAATGTTCCGGACGCGACGCCTGATTTCTTCCTTTGCGCCTCCATCAGCAACCGGGTGTGTGGCCATGTCGAAAAGGAGGAAGTTCTTCTTCTCGGTGCGGAGGATGCCCTTGTCGACGAGGCCTTTGCACAAGCGTTCGCGCACTTGTTTGAGCTGGTAGCCAATCTTCATGAGATTCCATGTCTCGCCTACACAAAGTAAGGATCATGCGCAGTTGTCACGATGGGGGCAACGTACCGCTCATGAGATCAATCCACGAATTGACACTCATCTTCTCGCTTGACTTCATCATCTTCAAGGCTTCATCCAGCAGTACCTCGCCGGTCAAGGTATCGTCAATGACCTCAATGACTCGGTCGGCAAGGGGGAATCTTCGTCGTGACGAGTCCTTCTGCATGCTTATGCGGCCTCTGAACGCCAGCTCTATAACAATGCATCCTCGCAGCGCGTACGAAATGTTGTCGTTCCAGAACGAGAGATATCCCTAGTACGCATCAGCCCCGTGCCGGATCCTGCGCAGCGTCTGCCAGCACCCACCTGTTTGTCCTTGAGCCCCATAAGAATAACCTCCTCCATGAGCGTCAGCTTGGGCTGCTTGCTCCGCTCCGCGCTCTCGCTGATATCTCGCGGGTCGAATGCGATCTTGTGGCCATTGGCCGACTGCTCGTACGACGTCTCCGGTGTGCGGTCATCGTTGCGCTTGGGGACGGGGGAGCTGACACGGCTGGTCTCGTCGTCGCCGTTGTTGTCGGCGGCGCCGCCTCCGCCTCGCCGGCGCGTTAAGCCAGACGCAGAAGCCATGGGGTGGTGTGGTGAAGCTGGCGGGGTGCTCGGAGGTCTTTGTTGGAATTTGGTGAGTCTCCTCACGAGCCCTGGGGAGGCGCAGGGATAGGGCCGCTAGGGCTGTGCATGTGCTGCGCGGACGAAGACGGTGTGGAATTGGTCGAACGGGCCGCAGTGACAGCCAGCGCGTTACCAGGAAGCAAAATGATAGGGGTGTTGTGTGTACGAGTTGGGAATGTTTCTCGTCAGGTCGCAACGGAACCACGGCGCTGTGCTTGGCGCGCTGCGCTGCCATGCTTGGGCGGAGCTTCCGAGCATCCTTTCGTACAGTATAGTGGAGCGATCCACACTTCGCAACATGGCGCCCAACAGAGAGAGAAGTGGGCGGCATCCATTTTCTATGAAGAACTACACGAGATGCCATTCCAGGCGACTGTTTTACACGCAGAGGAATATATATAACAACGCCGGAGCGGCCTCCGACTACCCAATTCCAGCCGAATCCTTGATAACAGGCAACCCGCCATTACAACTCCACTAGTGCGCTATGCATCGTCAGCTGCTGTGCATCGAGATGGTAGTTGAAAAGGTGCTCTTACCGTCGGGCTGGGCCAGGATGTATTCCACTGCTTGCTTGACTGCGATATCATCAGTACGAATGCTGCGGCTGTGCGGTCATTTTGACATACCGCTGTGGATGGCATCCGCCTCCTTGTCCGGGATCTCAATGCTGAACTCCTACAACATTGTCAGGCCTGCCTCGTGCATGTCACATCTGCGTTCACTGACCTCCTCAATCGCCATGACTACCTCCACAGTGTCGAGACTGTCTAGACCAAGGTCGTTGTGGAAGTGCGATTCGCCGTTGAGCTATTGTATGTGAGATATTGTCCTATTCATCTGGTGCCTCTCAATGTACCTTGGAGGTATCCGTGACCTATCCCTGGTTAGCTGCTGCTTGTTCTCACCATCGCATCGTCCTTACCTTGTCGAAGTTCTTCAATAGATCCATTATCCTGCCCTCGACTTCATCTTTTCCTAGGCTGGCAGCGGCAGAATAGCATCGTACGGCCTGGAAGCGTGCGGCGGGGACGAGGTGCTTGGCCTGGAACAGGGAGCTCCGCGCGGCGGGACGAGCAATTGCGGCCTGGCACCGGGGTGCAGCGCGGATAGCTTGCCTCGCGGACCTGAGGAGAGCTGTTCGGAACATGGTGGGCGGATGTGAGGGGTGTTGGGTTGAGATATGCGGGTTGCGTGGTGATGGAAGTCGCCTCGATTCAGATTCAAGCAGACTTTCCCAAGCAGCGCCTTAGTAAGCGGGACCTTTGGGTGCAGCACAACAACTTCAGTGCCAACCGATGGGAACCCAATTTGTTGATAGCAGAGTGGCTCGGGCTCATTCAGGTAAAGATTTAATGATCATTTTTCTATGATTCAATTGCTGATTTCGCCTCACAATCGCCGCGCAACGCTTAACGTGTTGACGTCGTCGAGGTGCGGACAGCACCAGCCAATAGCAGCGCACCTAAAATCGTTACTCTGCAACGGCGAACCTCACCTCCACCTTTCCAATCGCAACCCCCATCGCCCGCACCCACCCATCGCCCACAATGGCCAGCACAAAGCCACTGAGCATGCTGGCGCGCAGCAGGCCAGCAGCGACACTCTTCAGACCCTCTCCCTTCGCCGCCGGACGCCTCCCCTCACCCGCCACCGTCGCGCTCTTCTCCACAACCTTCGCGCGAGCTGCCACCCCAATGGGCCCGCCACCGCCAGGCTTCAGATTACCTCCGCCGAAGCGATGGGATGAAGGAGAAGGCTCATTGGACCGCGCGGGCAAGTACTTCTTGCTTCTTGAGATGTTCCGGGGCATGTATGTCTTGATGGAGCAGTTTTTTCGGCCTCCGTGAGTACCCCTCCTCCTGCGCTCCAGCGTGCTCGTAGAACACGCTTCTGATCGTGTGCCAGGTACACAATTTACTACCCTTTCGAGAAGGGCCCCATCTCACCCCGCTTCCGAGGCGAGCACGCCCTGCGACGGTATCCCACAGGCGAGGAACGGTGCATTGCTTGCAAGCTTTGCGAGGCTATCTGCCCGGCTCAAGCTATCACAATTGAGGCAGAGGAGCGCGAGGACGGCAGCAGGAGGACCACGCGTTACGACATTGATATGACCAAGTGCATCTACTGCGGTCTGTGCCAGGAGAGCTGCCCTGTGGACGCCATTGTGGAAGGTGAGTACCCGAACACAAATCCATATACTGCATATGCTAATATACTGGCAGGACCGAACGCAGAGTATGCAACTGAGTCACGAGAGGAGCTTCTGTACAACAAGGAGAAGCTACTGATGAACGGAGACAAGTGGGAGCCTGAGATTGCGGCCGCTGCTCGTGCAGATGCCCCTTACCGGTAACGGTGGCGTCGACATGAGAAACTATGTGTAAATATTGGAGGAACATGTGCAGTACCAAGCTATTCGATTTCCCTTTGTGCGGTAGAACTATCATGCATTTTAAACTCGACTGGAACGCTTGCCTGTGATCACGTATTGAATAGAATATTGACACAATGAAGAGTGTGTTATTTTAAATGCATCCATATACGGACTGGCTGAACGCTAAGAGACGCCTTGAATGCTCCGTGAATGCATGTACAATCGGACACAAGACGCCCATGAACCTCCGAAATGCCACCCAAATGATCTTACTAAGACTTGCCCGTAGGACCCCGGCCTTCAAAGCCCGCTCGCTTTACTTTCTTGGGCGGCTTGCTCTTCTTTTTGCCTTTGCTACCCTTTTCTTCCTTCCGTTTCTTCAAGTTCGCGTCCCGCTTCTTCTGCTTTATCTCCTTGCCTTTAACGACATTGTCTTTCCTTTCGTTCCACTGCTTTTCGCTCTTCAATTTCGCCTTGTCTAACCGCTTCACGCTCTTCTGAAGCAATTTGGGGTTGTCAAGGACCCTCTCGCCTTGTGCGCGTTTCTTCGCAGCAAGCCACAAATCCTTCTCTTGAATGTCTTTTCGCTTCTCCTCATCAAGCGCACTGAGTCGGGCTTGCTTGTTTTTGGCGGCTTCCAGGGCAGTCCGCGGGTCAGACTTGCCCTTCTTCTTCCGTGATTCAAGAAACCCTGAGAGTGTGCCCTCCAGCTGCTGCCCATCGTTCCATGCCACTCGACCATAAGACAGACTCCTCTCTCCTTCGGGTGTTGATCGGCGTGAGATGACGGATGGAGAGCCTGATCCTCCTCGAAGCCGAGCAAGTTGATCCTCTGCCTTCACTCGTTCTTCGCTGTCTTTCACAAGTTGTTTCTGTGCCTTCTTGACAGTCTTTCTGTCTGCTTCCTTCTTCCGACGCGCCTCAATCAGCTCCGCTCTGTTCTTAGCAGGTTGGCCGGTGGGGCCGTCGGCCTTACGAGCGGCCCGTAGAGCCATAAGTCGCTCTCTGAGTCGTTCTTTCGCAGAGTCGCGCTCCTCCTGTTCGAGTTGCAACGACTTCTTGTCTGGTGATTGAGATTCGGGAGGTGGTAGTGCTGAGGACGACGACGAGGCGTTGGATATCACGGAAGTTGTAGAGGCATTGGATTCGGCAGCGGATGGTGTTGCAGTGGACTGACCATCTTCGACGAGACCGCTGACATCTATAGCCTCGATCTGATCCTCATCATCCTCTAGCTCGGCGTCTGATTTGGCATCATCCTCATTAGCTTCTTCCGTAGCTGTCAAGTCTTTGCTGAAATCGTTTTGCTGTGTTTTCTTCGCTTGCTGGCCCTGCTGTTTCTGTACCCGCAGTTCCTTCTTCTTTTCCTTCTTTTGTTGTATCCTGTCGGTCTTCGCTTTGGCCTTAGCAGCTTTGTCGGCGTCGGCCTTGGCTTGCTTGTCCAGAGGCGCTTCGTCGGAGTCTTTGGCAGTCTTCTGCTTCTTTGTTCTACTCGGCGCGGTCTTCAAGCCCTCTCCTGGCCTTTCCTTCTCGATGTCCATGTCAATGCCCGAAGAGTCTTCGCCCTCGAGCTCGAGCTCGCGCTTGCGTTTGAGTGCGTTCTCGTCCATGACGTCTTTGGCGGACTTGTGGTTTGCAGGGTCCAGCTTCGCTCGCTTTGCGGCTTGCCTCTCTTCCTTTGACTGCTTCTTCGTCTTCATCCATTGTGTCTAGAGAGTCCGGTCAGCGTGCGCAATTGTCTGTCGGTGGCGGCGCGTAACGTACACTGGTGATGCTCTCGTCTTTGCCATAGTAGTCCTTGGCCGGTATCAAGGACATAAGGCCCTCGAAAGCGCGAGCATGGCTCTTCAGACGTGACTATTGTTGACGGTTAGCGACGTGGAAAGATGCGGGGTGCTGTGTCGCGGCTTGCCTCGAGGTCGTCGCCCATGGTTGATGCGTGCAAAGGCTGGAGAAGGTCTGCTGCCAATGTTGCGTCCTTGTCGGAGGGGAGGGAGAAAAGTGGAAAGGTGGATTGGATCGCCGTTCAGATGTCGTGTGCGCTTTCACGAACGCTTGCATCGACATCCAAAAATTCCGCGCCAAGAGTTCGGTGGGTCGTGACCGCCTTTTCGCTCGGCCAATCACCGCGAGGCAGTCACCACCCCACTTCACGTCTCCAACGCTTCCAGGACTCCCCTCTTCTCACCAACCCCAGACAGTCCAAGTTCGCCCAACTACCACTGCCTGGCTCATACGTGGTGCGTGGCAACGCATCATATGCTGTGCGTTGCTTATTGGCGAAGCAAGCCATCGCAGGACAAGGACGCGTATGCACAGCCACTCGCCCATCAGCTAGTCGCTGTACATAGGTCTGGGAACGCTCGCGTTGTAAACGGTTACGAACTACGAGCTACGACTCCTTTCCCGTCTAGCTTTCCAGCAGCAGCTTAGGTAGCGAGCCAATATCTCTATACTTTCAACTTCGCGGCGCGTCTATCTTTCCTCCCGATGTCTTTACCGGCCATTGAAGCCAGGTCACTGTCGTCGCTCACCACGCTCGCTTCCAACCCACCATCCTACCCGAGGAATCCCACCCACGTGAAGAATGATCCCCTGGTGCTTTATATTGCGCGGGTTCCCGGCAGTAGAGGTACGGCTGCCGTCAACGTTAGCGACTTGCAACGATCCTGATCCCATCTAGATGTATTTCTCTCGCCAATGAAACCTCGGGACAGAGTCGTCACTGCAGAAGATATCCAGACCTCGCTGTATTTTGTTCACGTGGATCAGCCGGAAGACTCCCGCCTAGTTGAGCCTCCACCTTCTTTCCGCGAGCCGCAGTACCAAGAGCAATCCTCGCCACAGGTTTCCGGCCAACCACAAGGCAATCCGGTGCAACGGAAGGCCATTCCTGGCTCTTCATTAGCCCCTACACTGCCAGGTCCCAAACGCAAGCCAGTCCCAGGATTATTGGCGCCCGCCAGTAACTTCCCAAACAGACAAGACGTCGCTGGCCCCAACTATACACAGACGTCTTCCAATCTCCTAACACCGGACTACCCGCCGCGACGTTCTTTCGACTCTCTCCAGTACCAAGCAGAAAATGAAAGACCATCATTTCCCTCGCCTAAGCCATCCGGTACATCTCTTACCCTGATCCGCCGCGATCCAGCGTCCGGCGCGCAATGGAATGTTGCCCGTATCGAGGATCCTCAGATACCAGACGTGTCATCCTCATATCTAAACGAACAACCCAAGAAGCAGATCGGGGCTCCAATGTTTATCGAGATCACCAATCCAGGTTACTCAAAATTCTTGCGGTCCGAAGCACTAGGCATGTCCTCCTCAGGGAACCCTGAGAGCAACATGTCTGTGGCTTCTGCGAAGCTCATTGCCGATTCGCGAGGTAACGCTACTGGCGGTTCTCAAGCCCCGCAGGCAAAGGAGGGTAACGTGTTCCGTCGCCGATTATGGATGGAGGGGGCGAGGACCCCAAACGGCGGTTTTGGTCACCGGAGACTCGACTCCCAAGATTCTTTCAACTCTACTGAAAGTCCTCGCAACAGCTCCGAAGATAGGCGCGACCGGCCATCTACGGATCTTCGGCGTTCGGAAGCACCACCATTCCTCACTCGGGAAAACCAATCGTACAGCACGATTCAGGTTTCAAATCGACAGTCGACCTTCCGCGGATATGTGTTTATGAGCCCCTGGAACGGTCGTTGCGAGTTCCTCACTGGCGCTGGAGGAGGTTCTTTGAGGGTAAGTACTCGCTGCTCTACTGTCGTTACCGTTGAAACTTACGGG
>Ga0247733_1000230_pt1 | contig 57379 bp, 66 predicted proteins | sample UWRJL043104R2_FD_180932 | JGI IMG/M metagenome (GOLD analysis project Ga0247733, IMG submission 180932) | Plant litter microbial communities from Arlington Agricultural Research Station in Wisconsin, United States - UWRJ-L043-104R-2 | ecosystem: Environmental > Terrestrial > Plant litter >...
GGGGAGGGGTGTGGGTTTGGCTGTGGGTGGTGGTGGTGTGGATGAGGATGGGCGGGGTGCAAGAGGAGTTGGAGCAGAGGGTGTCGAGGGCGTTATTGGTGTTGCGGTTGGTGTGGGTTTCGACGCTGTGGTCAGAGGAGATCGTATGGGTTGTGGGACGGAGGTAGGCGTTGGTGTGGGTTTCGCGGAGACAGGTGGAGGCTGTGATGAGGGCGGTGTTTGCACTCCTGGTTGCGACGGTGCTGGTATCGGCGAAGCTTGAGGTGCTGTCTGTGCCTGTACCGGTGTCTCTGTGGTAGCAACATCCCCATTGCCTCTCTCCGCCGCCTGCCCTGTCGTCTCCGTATTCGCACTAGGCTTCTTCAATGTCCCCGTCGCAAACACCTCCTCCAATATGCGACTCGACGACGGCGTCGCAGGCGTGGGCTTCTGCGTCTTCGCCGGCGCAACAACTTTTTCCACAACCTTCTCCACCACCTTCGCAGGCGCAGCCTTCTCCCCCGTCTTCGCCTTCGCACTCGCAGCCTTCGTAGGAGCCGTCTTCGCCGCCTTCGTAGGTATTGTCTTCGCCGCCGCAGGAGCCGCCTTCGCCGCCGTCGTCTTGACCGCCACCTTCTTAACGCCCTCCTTCTTCCCCGCCGCCGCCGCCGCCTTCGTACTCGCCTTCCGCAGGCCACTCGCACTCATCCCGTCTCCCTCCATCTCTGCGACCACTTTCTTCGGCCGTCCGCGCTTCTTGACAGGTTCGGTGGTTGCAGCTGCGTCCATGGCGGGCAATTGGGCGTGCAAAATACCCTAGTTGCAATGGGGATGGAGGAATTAAGTGGTTGGGGGTAAAGACGACTCGAAAAGTGCTGTTGTGGGGTACTGCGACGCGAGAAAGGAGTCGACGCGTCGCAAGGCGATGGGTCGGAAATTTCGGGATGCGCACTTGGTTGGGCGAGCAGGTGCCCTGTTTGGGGGACAGGGGTGCTGCAGGGGCGTGCGGGGAGACCCTCTGCTAGTCTTGCAGGAAGTTGAACTCGAAAATCTCCAACTGTCGCTCCTAGTACTGAACGTGTAGCTACAGAGTCAAGCTCTAGCTTTAGACTTGAGCGTGATATACAGCCACAGTTAGGTACAGGCGGGCAACGTAGAGATTTCAGGGTAGTAAAAGTGTAAGAGGCAGGACCGCGAAGGGTTTGAAATGCTAGGTGTACATAACAGAGCCGCTACTCTAAAAAAATGATTTGCGTAATCCTCACGCCAGGTACATGGTACATATCGCAGTGTATACATAATGGTGATTGCAAATCGATACTTCAACGTTTTTTCTCATTGGACTTGGTAGACCCAGTTCTGATCGTTGTATCGGGGGTAATTGGCTGACGGCTTAGCCGACTGTTTGGTACCTCTCAAACATCGTCTGGGCCGTACCTTCAAGCCGTTGCGATAATCCTGAGCGTGAAGAGAACGATTCCGGATCTTGTTCGGAGACATCGAAGTCTAAATCAGCTGGTAGCATATCGATGATGTCGCAGATTCTTTTAAAGTGCTTCGGAAGCCACAAATCGTAAATGTTTCGGACGAAAGTATATGCGGTCCACCTCTCCTTCCCATTCAACTCTGTGAAATCGAATTTGCGGATCGGGTGGCGGTAATACTTGACATCGTTTCCATCAATGACGGCGTAATGGCCCCAAATCCTCACATCTACATCGCTGTGAGATGTTGAAAAGCCATTGATTTCTCGATGGAGCTCCTTCTCTCGGCCAACCAAACGGAAGAGTATATGCAAACCACGACAGATTGAGTGTGAGTGTTTTCTCGATCAGCAATGTCAAGTGCGGCTGCTCCACATTTGACTTCAGTAGAGAAGAACGTAAGGTACAGTTTATACGTCGCCGCAATCAAGGTAGCATCAATGATTAGGTTGCCGATGAAAGGCTGCAACTTCTGAAGCTGCTCTTGACTGAAAGCATCTCTCTTAAATCCAAGACCAAAATCTGGCTGCGGACGGGGACAAGGACGTGAACCTGGGGGGTTCAAGAAAGTGATAGAGTTAGTCCAGCATACGTTGACGGTCTCCCTGAGTATCTCTATGTGTTTGGCTCCACTGTCGGCCAGAATGTCAGCTGAAGGGACGATTAGCTGCGAAAAATCGCGGACTACCTTAGTCTCGTTCTCGCCTCGGATTCTTTCCCACGTCTTCTCGAACAAAACATTCTTAGAGAAGAGGGTATGCTCAGGAAGCGGCTGCAGTTCGTTGGGGAGTGTTTGGCAAAGCTCTTTACTCTCAGCTGTGACGCCTTTTGCAAGCTGGCCCATGAAACTGTAACAGTCCTTCAGTTGTTCTTCAAACAGCGGATGCTTGTATGGGTCACTCTTCTGATCCCGAGGTTGTTGGCTACCTGAAGTCTGTGTCTGGGCCGTTTCAGAATTCGGGCTGCCAATTGAGCGTTTATGGCTCAGCTATCGTTATCTCGCACGCGTATCATCAACAAGTCGTATTGCGCTCCATGCTGCGCGGTAACACCAAACCAAGTTATTTCCATGTGATCGTGACATGCTTTCTAGAAGTGAGTTTTCACCTTGATGTTGTTGCGGTGTGATGACGGCAACTGGTCTGAGGTGCCTTGGTACAGCAACTAATACTATACAGGATATTGTAGGTTGGATTGGGATTGAAGAGGAATCCATTGCGTTGATCTTGGACTTTATACATAATTTTGCTGCCCTCGATACCGCCATGCAATGCCAGCTGCTCGGACACGGACATGCTCGTCCCGCATGACGTTATCGACTTTCCAGAACAGGTCCAGACGGTCTGGGACGAGACCGGGGTCAATTTTTCCCTGCCTTGATCAGTGCTGTTGATGGTGATGCATGTGGCTATCATCCTTGAACGTGCCTACGCAATAAAAGACCCTAAGGGTGAAGAGGCTTGTAGATCGAACGCATCTTCATAGTACAATCCCTGCAACCAACGGTTACGAAAGTCTGTGTTATTTGCTGTATAGGTAGGTGATTATTTCTGAGCAGCGCCCCACGCTTACAGACATGCTAGGCTTCTATCGCTTTCCGCTGCATTGTGGCGTTCAGTATTAGCCATCCAATAGTACTCTGCCTCAAATTTGCATGGTCTGCTAGCTGATCTTGTCATTGATATACTGTTCCTCCATAGAGGGATGCGCCAACTGTAGTATCATTGGTTGTGACTGCATGCGTTATGCTGCGTGCGTGCATCTAGCTCCTGCATATGCGAAGCGGATGCCTAGGACGGCACGCCGACGACCCGCCGCTGATTGTGGTTAGTAGAATCGCTTGCAATGTACATAACAATTGAAACAGGCAGTGGTGTCCGTATTATATTCTTATCTATTTGCACCATGGGCCTCCTCTCTGACGCAGCAAATGAGACGAAGACCGTTGGGATCAACCAACACGACTGGACGATCTTCTATTCCAACGAGTATCTGAAGGCGATCGGCGTAAGAGGTCTTTCAGCATGCTCAGTCATCGCCATTGTTTCTCCGCATGCCGCCGCTGTCGCTCATATCGGACCGAACATACTCGGCTCTTCCCACCCCAACTCTTTCATCGAGCTCGCACAAAATTTGACGAAGGACACCGTCTCCATATGTACGGCAAACCCAGCATTGTTTCCACCAGAAAGCAAAACACACATCGTCTTTGCCATGGCCAACAACAACGTCATTACTGCACCCGAGCAAATGAGAGCCATGTACCAAGGTGTCAAAGCATTGCCTCACAGCAATGTGCAATGGCACTACTATGAACAATCCAAACCGGAAAGCATCAACCTTCAGACACATCTAGGAACTTTCTTCGTTGACGGACGACAAGGTACTCCGCGAGTGTACGTCGAGGATAGAGACATTACAGACGCTCCTGGGAACAGCCTCATGTGGATCTACAATGTAACTTATCAGCTCAAACTCGGTACTGTTATCTTGGAGGAGACCATGAGCCCTCCACTCCATACATGGATCTATATCAGCAACAAATGGACTAAATGGGATGGACACAATTGGTTGTCGCAGTGATTTAGACCTATACAGGTAGAAGTCTGCAAAAGGGCGAATTGGGCATTGAACATCTACGTATCGTTTAGTATTATCGCCTGAGTATATCTATTATGCTTGTATACCCCTTGCTTTCTGCGGCCTCCAAAGGTGTGCGTCCCCTGATAGAAGGACACGCAGGATCAGCCCCCCTGGAGAGAAGATACGCCACGATATCTGTCTTTCCATTTTGAACAGCAGTGAATAAAGGTGTGCCAGGCTCTCCGAGTTTCACTTCCATCCAGGACCGCGGATCATCTTGGAACATGATGCTATTGATGGGACATCCCAAGTTGAGTAGCAGTTCGATGACCTCAAGGACATCCTTATTGGCTCGGTCGATGGCGAAGTGAAGAAGCTGGCCTCTTTCAATCCCACTACAGCGCTCCAAGAACAATCTGATTGTCGACATCGGTGCCAGCTGAACCGCTACCGATGTTGGTGTGACATCCCAGTCACCTCTTGCACTAACGGAAGCTCCGTTGCTAACAAGCCAACGACACATGTGTTCGTCATAAAAAAAGCTCCTAGCATACGTCAATTGTAGTAATTATGCGTTGTATACCGTACTCACCCAAGGCGACCATACTTGATACCAGTGTCTGCCTGGTTGATATCCCACCCATAATCCATGAAGATCTGGAGTATGGCGGTTGAGCTCGCACAATCTGTATAGAATTCTGGAGTACGATTTTCGCAAAGGTACAAAAGGATATCGGAGTGGTTGTTCTCTGCCGCTACACTAAACGCGGCTACAAACACCAGTAGATTACTGTTTGGGTGTTGCGTCTTAGCGGTCTGGAAGATTTTAATGACCTCAGACAAGTCGTCAGAGCTGCTGGCTTTTCGTAGGTTTTCGGCCAACTCCACAAGCGGTCTGGAGCCCCCCTCTATCACTGTAGAAAAGGCCTCCGGCAATATTAGACGGACGGCATCAGTGAACCGTGTTGGAGGATCTTGATTCTTGATATCAACACCTGCACGGCGGAGAAGGTAGGTGATAGTTAAGCGTTTCTTTCCTGAAATAGCGCCGGCCAGGGCTCGAGTAATGTGTCGCGTTTCTTGCTGGAAAGGCTCCATAAAACGTCCCAGGCTCTCTAGTGTGCCAGACCGTGCAACCCAGAACAGGCCACCAGTGTAGAGTGCTGTTTCGCGAGCTCGATAGTTTGGGAGAGCTGACAATAGCATATGGACAGTCTCATAGTGGCCTTTTCTACAGCCGTCCTCGACTGCCAGTCCAATTGATGACTCTCCAGTTTTTGACAGGCCTTCTGGTAGAATATGGCGTAAGAGCTCTTGGTTATTCCACTCTACTGTCGACCGGATGAGAGTTGCCCAGAATGCTCTCTCTGTATTGGAATCTAAGTGCTGTTGTCTACGACTCAACAACAACTCCGCCAGGGAGGCTTTGCTAGTTTTGGCTGTACGAATGATAGCGTCGTCGTAAGAAGACTTTGTAAAGGGGATTCCGCGGTCCAATAACGCGAGGACAATATCCTTGTGGCCAGCTACAGCTGCAGCTTGCACTGCATGAATATAGCGAGTGTCCGACAGATACTCGCGGTCATTCCAACTCCAATATTGGAGTAGAATTGATATCATGCTTAAAGAACCTGATGATGCAGCAGCAGCGAAAACTTCTCCAAAATACGGCGTATTAGATGCGACGCTGACGTTCTCTGCGAGTAGTTCCTTGACAAGCTGAAGTCGATTCGCTTCAACAGCCGCTACGAGCGCGTTTTCCCGAATCTCCCGGGTTGAGATATGTGTATCGTGCGCCGTACTCAGACAATCGACGAGGTGCCAGTAGATCATTGACTTCGCTGCTAGTCGCACTAAAGATCTAACATATCCCTTGTGAAACTCAGGAGAGGTGCGCCTGGCAAGGAAGTCGGCTGTGCAGCTGATCGTGTCGCAGAGCTTGTTAGAACGCCCGCTCAGCATCTTCGACTGAATGAGCTTTAATCTCATAGTCTCACTCATCCGCTTAGAGGCTAGAATGGCTCTAGGGAGACGGAATATGCATTGCTGAACAAGCGCATCGAATTCCTCTGTTTGTAGTTAGGTTGGAATCCCAAGTCCAGCTGGTTTAGCCTTACGACATATGAGTCGAAGCTTCATAGCCTCATCCAACCCTACAGCCTGGATAACAAGTACGACAACCTCCTCCAGTATTTCGGTTGGAACATTGAGTAATCCCATGTTCAGTTTCGGCGTCGGGGTCTTGACACCACAGTCGAGGTACTCAATAGGTCCGTGCAAGGTAGTGCATCGAGCCAATGCTATTGCAACGACGATGGCATGCTCTCGTTGCAGGTGCCAGGTGACTCGTCTGCCGCCGCCAAGAACTAGGTGCACGGTCCAGTGTCAGCCGAATCGATGCGACTAAACCTCTTCACCACCTGGGCTGCGCACGATATAGACGCCGCCTTCTGCCCGCCCTCAATTCACGTTCCCATGTCGCCGGATTCGACGTCCATACGCCCGATTAGCACAAGGACGTAGAGCGCAGGCTGCAGGTGAAGTACGTAGAGCTCAGGCTGCAGATGGCTGCAGATGGACGCAGACGGAATGACGCAGAGGATGTAGAGCGCAGGCGGCAGGCAATTACGTCCGTAGCTTTGTTGGAATAACGTGCGTGATATATCGTAGGGATCGACTAGCGTGTCTGCTCAGGTTGATCTGAGCGCACCTCTAGGGACCATGGAGCTAGAGCTATCCTGCTCCCGTCCGTTATGCAGCAATTGTTGTGAGGCTTGCGCCAAACACATGCTAGCTAGTACTTTGATTCGTGAGGCGAACTCCTTAACAGATATTTTAGTGGATCTCCTATTAGTGTCCTACTGGATCTCCTATTAGTGTCCTATGGGATTCCTATGGGATTCCTATGAGATTCCTATGGGATTCCTATGGGATTCCTATGAGATTCCTATGAGATTCCTATGCGATTCCTATAAGATTCCTATGGGATTCCTATGAGATTCCTATGAGATTCCTGGGATTCCTATTAGCAGCAGGAACTCACTTTTTGGAAAGTCCTAAGACAACAGCATCAGAAAAGGTCAGTAGACACAGCGGCCTCCACAGTATATCGCACCCCTTTTCTGTATCGATTTGGTTCTCCAAGAGCCAACGTTGCGGCCACGACAGGGACGGACAACCACACTCTGCGAGCACGCTACATGTCATCGTGCTGAACCGTCCTCATCGGTGACCAGCCGTCCCAAGCCGTCAAGTAATTCGCTATAAAACCGTCTCAACACGAACTTATACTCCTGTTTCCTTGCGCATCGTTTTAAAATCCCTGATCGCGCCTTTACATAGCAAATAATCAACGCTCGTTCAAGAGGAACGGCAAGCTGCCGCAGGCGCAAACCCACATCTGGGCCATTCTGTTTGCGTCTTAGAGACTACTATCTGGCAGTATCTGCTTCGTATCTCTTTTTAGGGGTGATTGGAGGCATTTTGAAGTCTGATTATCAACATCGAAGAAGAGGGGGTACTGCCTGCTCATGCAGGTCGAGCATCGCTCTGTTCCCGAACGCCTTCAATATCGCAGCGATCCAGTAACGAGATGTTGTTGCTGTATGGCTAGACAATTCATGTCAAGCAGGGCCCCACGGTCACAGACATGCTAGGCTTCTATCGCTTTCCGCTACACTGTGGCGTTCAGTTGCAGCCATCCAATAGTACTCTGCCTCAAGTTTGCATCATCGTGCAGAGGTCTGCTAGAACTGGACATTGAACGTACCTTTCCCCCCGTGCAGGGATGCGGCAAAAGTAGTATTATTGGCTGCATGCGACGTCCATAGTGACGGAAATCAATCACATGGGTATAGTATAAAACTCATTGCAAGGTCACTTTAGCTAGACATTATCTCACACCCTTCCTCCAGAGGCTGAGCAGCATCCTTGTTGCTCACAATGGCCACTTCAACTCAAAGTCGATTCCGAACGGCTATCACAAGACGAGAAGCAAAAGACATTCGTATGAATACTTTCGACATAGCATTCTTCTCACAAACTCCTTTTTCCATTGGAACGGATGGGCTTGGATCATGCTCTGTCGTCCTCATTGTTTCTCCGTATGCGGCACTCCTTGGACACGTATCGCCTCTTCCGGACAATGCCAATCCCAACGACCCGTTCGCTGGCGACAATCACGTACGATCTTTTATGGACCGCCTCATGCAGTATTACCTCCAATACCAGCAATACTTCCCAAAAAGTCCTCATTCTTGGGTTGTCTGCGCGGTACATCACGATAGAGTTGCCCTTCCCGACCAGCAGAGAATTATGGAGACGAAGCTACGCGACGTAGGGTTGAATGTGGATATTTCCAGAACATATCCAGTCTCTACCTTGATCGACCATCTCGACGGTGGTTCTGTTTTTGTAGATGCTGGAGGCAGTACAGTCCAAGTGTATGTGGAGGGCACAGTGATCCAAGAGATACCGAAGGCTTCTACTTCTACTGCATCGCAATCTTACACGCCAACCCCTTCTACAACTACGGCACCACAATCCCAGCAGCAAAGTCAGCACACCCAACAAACCTCGTCCGAATGGACCTGGAGTACCGAACACGAGGCCTATTACAAATGGGTTGGAACAGAGGTGCACTGGGCTCCTCGATAGTTATACTGGGTAACGTGGATAAGTTTGAAATGTCACCAACAGCCTCAACTCTGCCTCTTTCTCCCATTCCTTAGATAGTAGGCAAAAGAGGTTCTGAATACAACTCCATCCACATTTATCAATTATGTGATCAAAAGTGCAACGCGCACAACTCCCTGTGCTGGCAGTCGTCCTGCAGAAGTCGCTCGGAACGGATGTACCACCGCGAATTGGCGTTGGGAGCGCCTCGTAAGCGCACGACTCAGATTGATTAGCGCTAGTGCAACGTCCGTCAATACTTCCCCGCTTTTCTCCTGCTTATGAGCGGAGCAGCTCTAACCTTTCTTTGCGCCATAGATCCAACTTTCTCAACTTTGCTAATATGCACTCCCACCAGACCCCGCAGCCCCCACCTCCTCCCCTGGGAGACTATGTCCTCCCCCGCCATGCAAGGCCTGAACAAGTTGATCTATGTCATCGCGCAGCTCGTGATGGAGATCTCGATGGTGTCAAAGAACAGGTCCGGCAGCTTTTCTACAACCCTGAAGTGGCACATGTGGGAGAGAAACCGCATCCAGGGTGGCTGTATGACTCGCTTCTTGAAGCAATTCAGGGGGACAACGTCGAAATGGTGCAGTTTCTGCTTGACGAGAACGTTGCAGACGGTAATCTTCAAGTCGAGCCTGCTGTGCGTGCGCGAGCGTTCAAAGTACTGGAACAGTTCCTTCGCAACGGATTGGATATCAACCAGCCGATCGGGCCAAACGAACCTCCTGTGTTGAGGTATTACGTCTAATTCTTATCAGACTTAATCTTTACTGACATATGTTTAGTATCCCTATTTGTACCCATGATAAGGAGATGGTTATATGGTTGCTTGACCACGGTGCCAATCCTAACAGCCGCTGCAATTGGGACTGTACACCTGCATCATTGGCCATGTATACAGCTCCTATCGAAACTATCGAGTACCTTTTTCAACGAGGAGCAGATCCACTCTACGGAGAACTCCTCCAGTGGGCGGTTATAAGAAACAAACCGGACGGTCTAGATGTGGTTCGCCAGATTGTAGAGAAAGGTGCACCGATTGACGAGATCAAATACGCAAACGATCCGAAGTCATATTATCTGCGCAAGCCATTTGGGCTTGGGACACCGCTCCATCGAGCTGCAGAGGATGGGAAGGTAGACATTGTTAAGTACCTATTGGAGATGGGCGCCGACCCCCTGAAGTTGGATAGCAAAGGGAGAACGCCACGTTATTGGGCGGAGCAGAGCGGCGGTACGGCGGAAGTGGTCGATGTCCTCAAAGAAGCAGAAGAGAGTCGTCACGCTTGATTTCACTGGAGTATGATATCAACGGCCTGGACCTCGTTTTACGATTCCCGTTGCAAGGCCTAGAATTGTAAATGAGAGTGAGCGCTTACATCCAGAGAATCTTTGTTCTGAAAAGCCAAGCCTGCGCCAAGTTTAGGTATGCACTGACCCAAACTATTATCACGACATATCTCGTTCAATGAACTGACTTTCACAGCGCGAACACAATCCGCCATGCCCTCGCTTTCAACACTTTTCAAGCACCTTGCGGTTAATTCCAGATACAACAATTTGCAGCACTCTAACCGTTTTGTCTCGCCATTCATTGGATCGTTACGATCTCGTTCTCGAACAACGTCGTCTGCGTGTCCAGACCGCGACTTCGAAGACTACTATCGCTACACCAATGGGCGCTGGTTATGGGATGAGGAATCCCAGCTTCGCGAGCGCTACAAACGCTTCAACGTGTCTGAGCTTATGAAGATTGCAGCCAAAAGTACTGGTGCGCAAACTTGCGTTTCTATAAGCAAGCTTGCTGAAGGTGGATTCAATAAGGTCTTTCGGCTTGTCATGGACGACGGTAATATCGTAATTGCACGTATACCGAACCCGAACGCCGGACCCCTGTTCAAGACAACCGCGTCTGAAGTCGCTACTATGGATTTTGTACGTTGACTCGTCCATCGCGATTTCGAGTTGCCCCATCTGAAACCATCAAACTCTCAGGCTCGAACTGTCCTTGATATTCCCGTTCCAAAGGTGTTGTCCTGGAGTGGAGAAGCTGAAAATCCCGTGGAGTCAGAGTACATTTTGATGGAGGAGGCTTCTGGAAAGCAGCTCGGCGAGGTTTGGGACGACATGGAGCTTCACGACAAGCTCAAGATTGCAGACGATATTGTCGCCATTGAGAGGAAGTTTATGTCCGTGTCATTTACTCGGTATATTCCTCCGAACCAATGTTTTTGTGCTGGCGGCATAGCTGACGGAGAGTCTACAGCTATGGAAGTCTTTACTTCGCGGATGACGCTTTCCCGGGCTGCGAGAAAGCTGAACTCATTGGCACGGCTCCACAATCTTTGAAAACGTTGGTGGGGGATCGATTCGTGATAGGTCCAGTCGTTGATCGCGGGTTCTGGCATCAAGAACGAGCATCTATGAGTATTGACCGTGGCCCATGTGAGTTGTATCGTACATAAAACAAATGGTGCAGCTGTATTAATTTCAGTCTCCAGGGGAAAGCCCTCAGGATTATCTTCGAGCAATTGGGCAACGAGAGATTGCCTGGATAGGTAGTCACGCTTCTCAAAAGCCGTCAGGTGGTCTACTTGCAACGTCCGAATCGCAGCGCACACCAGCTGCTCACATCGTTCTTTACAGGAAGTTTTTGGACGTTAGTGAACATATCTTGCCTAAGGGAGATCAAATCAGACCCACCCTGTGGCATTGGGATATCCATGCCCCCAACATATTCGTTGAAGGAGATCATGTCACCAGTCTCATCGACTGGCAGGATATATGGGTCGGTCCATTGTTCCTCCAGGCACGACATCCACGGCTTGTGGATTACAACGGAGAGCTCATGCTGAAGCTACCTGAACGCTACCATGCTCTTGAGGACGAAGACGAAAAGGCGCGCGTTCGGACCCAAGTTGAGAAGTCGATGGTCTTGTGGACATACGAATCCGAAACCAAGAATACGAACCCGATCCTCCATGACATTTTGCACATGAGGCAAGGGCGGACGAGGCGGGACACTGTGGACTTCTCTGCCAACACGTGGGATGGAGACATCATTCCCTTTAGGCAGTGTCTCATTCGCATAGCACGGTATGTCGGCCCAAATCCCCACTCGTGAAAGTCAGTGTAGAATGCTAATACACAAGGCTATAGTCACTGGAATGAGATCAACACGGAAATTCCCTGTCCGATAGAGTTCACGGACGGGGAGATCAAAGCACATCTTCTGGATGGAGAAGGCTGGAACGAGAATGCGGATTTCTGGGACTCACTCCAGGGATTTGTACATCGAGATGGATGGACGTCTAACGAGAATTATGAGCAGGCATTTGGAATGTTTGCGCAGCTTCGAGAGCAGGGATTGCAGAGCCTGAGTGGCGAGGAACGGTCGACGTTTGAGGAGAGCACACGCTGGGCTGTAAGAACGCCCGAATAGAGTGCGCTGGGGCAATTTTAGCGCTCAATTCCATTCATAATGCATGGCCCTTTCCAACTCCCATATCTAACGTCCATTTGGTATACCCAAACTCAAACACCAAAAGTGAAGAGCATATCTTGCCCAAAATAAAATCCCCAATATCACTCCAACATCGTCACATCCATTTACTGCACACCAGCTTTAACAACCAGCAGGCTAGCGCCCGATTTACTACCCCAAATCTTCTCTGCCACAACACCGAGCGACAACGCAACCGACGACGACGACGCGGGCCGAATCTCGTCCGTATCTCCCGGCAGAGTCAAACCGTTCCGACCAATATTGCGACCCAGAATGACGAGATCGCCTGCATTCTTCGGGTTCTGCCCGACTTCGATGCTTGCACGAGCGATCACATCTTGAATGGGTTTCATGGATGTGACGGTTTCGAAGACGACACGGTTGGAGAGTTCGGTGGGGAGGGAGGCGCGTAGGGACGCAAAAAAGGTGGCGTCTTGCTCGGGGGTGTAGTAGGTCGTAACGGTCGTTTCGCCGCCTTTAGCAGCGCTGGAAGACGATTCGCTAATGTGCGCGAAGAAGTCACTCGGCACCTCGAAACGTACTAATGTAGCAGTGACCTCTGGGTTCTCGGCTAGTTGAAGGACGAGGCGAAGAGCTGCACGGTCGTCCTCGCCCCCAAAGAAGGGGAAGAAGATATGATGGCTGCGGTCGGCAATGGGTGCTGTGACCGCCTTGTCCCGAGCACTCGAAAGACTGACGCTACTGTACGTCCTGACCAGTCTGTTCGAGCGATCCCTCTTGTCCTTGTTCTTGCTGCCGCCAAAGTTCTTGTTCACGAGGACCGCCACGGGGATCGTGGACTGGTCAAATGTTTCGTTGACGAAGGAGATGTATGAAGGCGCGACGAGTTTGTTCTTCGTACCTTTGTCTTCGATGATGGTCTGTTCACTCATACCTCCAGTCTCGCTCCATGGAAGGACGAGGATGTCGGATCCGGATGCTCGCGTACTGAGAGTATCCGCGAACGAAGACTCTGGGACGACGAGGACTTCACCGCTGACTGCGAGGTTGTTCAGGCGACCGAAAGTGCGGAAGGTGTTGACGACCGGGTCGTGTGCGGTGTAGGACTCTATATCGGACACAGCCATGACGGAGGACCCACGATCCGTTAGGTTGAGGAGACGAAGACCGTATGCTTCCACAGGCCTCCTGGGCGCTTCTTCTGGGAGCGATGATTCTCCTGTCTCCTTGCCGGTGCTTGCTGTCTGTTCAATCATGGGGTGCACTTTAGGTGCTGGCTTGGTAGCCTGCCCGCTAAACAAGGAAGTGAAGGCGAGCAAGTTAGGCATGCTGTCCAAACGTAGATAGACCGTCAAGTGGCTGATTCTCGAAGAGTTTAGTTTGTCGTAATAGGCGCCGTCAACAACGCTGTCACTTCCGTCCACTGGCTTGCCGGACTCCCAGTCAATCTCGCCTCTCCTGAAAGATTCGACCTTCTTTTGGTACCACTTAGGATAGAAGTATATCGTCAAAGGCGAGGAAAGGAAGGTAGTGACGAGAGCCATGACGACGAAGATGGTGAAAGTTCGGGTGCTGAGGATCTTCGCATTCAGTCCGATGTTCTGTGATGGTCAGAATGTTGTGTCTTAAAGAAGAGGAAATTTCCAACTTACCAAGACGATCAACTCGACCAAGCCCTTGCAACTCATTAGAGAGCCGATGGCAAAGCATTCTCGCCAGAGCATGCCAGTCCAGCGCGCTGCTAGTGTAGCACTGGCGAATTTGGAGAAGAAGGCGACCGCAACGACACCAATAACATAAGCCCAGACAATACCGCTGTCAAGGAGGCCAATGTTGGTGTTAAGTCCGGAGAGTGTAAAGTACAGCGGCAGGAAAAGAGCTCCTACCAGATCCTCAATCTTCTCTGCAACCTTGATGGCAAAACCACCTTCATGGGGGCAGATGAGGCCGGCCATGAAAGCTCCAAAAATGGCGTGCACGCCGATGATACCAGTGAAGAAAGCTGAGCCAAGGCAAAGCAGCAGTGTGAGCGCAATCATGCCCTGGCTGGGCCCATCCTGGATAGCTCGATTCTTTCGAAGAACCCAGATGAACGCGGGCCGAACGGCGTATACCAGGAACAGGATGAAGCCAACGCAAGTAAGTAACACGTAGAGTGCTTCCAGACCAGTACCGGCATTGACGAGTGCGACACAAAGTGCCAGAAGAATCCAGCCTGTGCAAAGCGCGTTAGCTCTGGAGACACATGAGTAACAAGACTAAGGCAACCCACCGACAACGTCATTACCAACGCCCGCAGACAAAACGATGATTCCAACAGGCGTGTCGAGCAGTTTCAGCTCGGTCAAGATTCGGCAAAGGACGGGAAAGGCCTGTGTTTGGTGAGAACGATGTCATGCGTCCATATGCGCTACAAACTCACAGTGATAGCCATAGCCACACCGATGAACAGCATGAAGATGGGGAACTTTATGTCCACAACGTCCGGCTCATTCTTGAACTCATTGTATAGGCCGACGGCGATCGCAGCTCCCAGACCAAAGGGAATCGCCATACTAGCAATGCCAACGTTGAGCGCCACCTTCCAATTGCTCACAAGATATCGCAAGTCGACTTCGAGCCCAATGATGAACAGGAATAGAACGAGTCCGAGGTTCGCGGCGAGATTCAGCATCGGCATGCCGGCGTCGGGGAAGATGGCGGCTTTGAAGCCTGGAATGCGGCCCATGACAGTCGGACCGAGCAAGATGCCTCCAATGACTTCGGATATGACGCGCGGTTGGCGGATCTTGGACAGCGGCCAGTTGAGGGCTCGGCAGAAAATAATGATGATTGAGGCCTGTGGAATGTCAGCGAATGCGCCTGCGGCCGCAGAATGTTGATGCTTGCCTGGATAATGAAGAGGATGATAGGGTTCTTCGGATCGACCATTACAGGGCTCACATTCTCCAGTATGCCGCCCTGCGGGGGAGCCTTTGGTGCACCCGTTGCCGCACGAGCGGCTGACGAAGTTGCAGACGACATGACGAGAAGCACCAGTCTGCACTCCAGGAGTGTAGCCGATAAGAAAAGTGGAAGATGCGGTCGGAAGATGTGGGGGAACAAAAGAGGGTCCGGTCCTATTTAACGCCTCAGCCGGTAACCCCAGCTTGAAGGAAGGTCGTGAGGCCTAGGCTGCATCCAGGCCTGCAAGTGGCTATCGTCAGAGGGAGCTATGGCCACTAAGGAGCGGGTGAGAACCAGGTTCCCAGTCGCGGCGGGTGCGCGAAGACCATGTGACGGCAAGGTGGAGGTGCCTCGTGCTGACATTCTGTGCAGGCATTGTGGAGGTTGGGCTTGTGAGATGCTTCACCGCCCCGCGCGTAGCTGTGAATGGCATCCCTGGTGGCGCCGCCGCATGCAGTTTTGTTGCCGCGTGAAAGCGCGCGACCTCAAAGGCGTTGGTTGCCCAGACCCGGCGAGAACACGCTGGCCAATGACAGTACAGCTGCGCTTGGCGGTGGGCCGATAGGATGCACCTCCACTCAACACCTCGAGGTCCGGTGAGCTGATGATAACGGTATAAACGTGCTCAGGCGCCGCATGTGTACGAGCTCACGAGATGAAGTTGGGGTAGGCAAGCACACGTTTTTTCAATGGCTTCTAGGCCAAGAGACACTACTAACCAAGCGTCTCACTATCATGACTCCCGCGAACATGTTCTCCGCAGCATCCGAATCCGAGCAGCTTTCTTGCGCATCATGCATCCCCAGACGCCGGGCTCGGTGGCAGATCGCCAGTCGCCCAGTCCACCTTTTCCGCTCCCAAGATAAAGTCCATTGTCCCACCGTCTGCAAAGACATCCTGCCACGTGACCCAAGCCTTGTCCCAGTCTTTGCCGTTGACCTTTAAGCTCTGCACATAAAAGGCCGTCTCCTTGTTGCCGCCCTTTGTCGTAATCTGAAGCTGCTTGCCGGTGCCCAGGTTGATGCTGAGCTCAGGGAACCAAGGCGAGAGGATGAGGAACGTTGTCTGGCCGGTCATGGGCCAGAGTCCGATCATTTGCCACTGCAAGGCTGTTAGCTGTAGACCCCAAAGTCTGTGGACGTTGCGCTGCTATCCCTTGTAGAGCATGCTCGCTCAGAAGCTCGGCCACCACAAAAGACGAGAAAGTTCACTCACCAGGACATTGCTCTCCATAGCCCCGGCGTCCGAATTTCCAGGTAGCCCCTCCTCCCCACCATTGTACAATTCCCCAATACCCCGACTTCTCTCCACACTCCTCCACTGCTGCCCTTTCACAAAGTTATACAAAAACGGACTCGTGAATGACGGCTCATTCCCTGCATCGAAGATATCTAGGTCCCAAAGCTTATTCACCCTATCGACAAATTTGTCGTCTCCGCCGCTCAGTTCCTTGAGGTGGGCAATGTCATGGATAGCATTTAGACTGTAGACCCATGGGTTGTCTTCGTAGTAGGCATCGCCCCAATAGCAGCCGCCGCAGTTGAGCGGATCCTGGGCGACGAAGGTCCCATTGGAGAGGCGTGGAACGACGAAGCCGCTGTGTCCGTTAGATGAGGCAAGGGGATCCCAGTGATTGCGCCAGTTGCGCGAGCGGTTCAGGTATGTTTCTGCTTCGTCGAAGAATCCGAGGCCTTGAGCGACTTGATGGAGTCCAAAGTCGTTGGCGGAGTATTCGACCGCTCGAGACACAGCTCTCGTGAACGCAGGCGTGACATATCCATACTGCAGCCAATCGGGTAATGCACTGCGACCTTCTTTGGTAGAGGATTCGGGTGCTTTGGGGTCGTTGTTGTTCGGCGGTGTTTGCTCAGCATCAGTCTGCATGGCAGCGAAGCCGTCCTGCCAATTGATAGCACCCGCGACTCCTTTAATGTACGCGTCTGCGAGTACATTGTCGGCATTTGACCCCCCTTGGACACGGCCGTTGAAATTGGATGAGCGAGCATCGGGCATCCAGCCGTCAAATCTCCAGATATCGATGAGCGAGCGAATGAACTCCTCATACGCGTTTGGCAGGATGATGTGGAAGAGAGCGGTATGGCATCGATGCGTATCCCATAGTGTGAACACATCATCGTAGTACGGTTCATGGCTTTCCCAGCCGGGGTTCTCCCCAGTTCGATTCGAGGGGATCATGAACATGCCGAGGAGAGAGCTGTACAACAGTTGGAGATCATCGTCGCTAGCCCCAGTGACTTGGACCTTGGAGAAAACTTCTGCGTTCCACGTCTCCTGCGCTCTCTCAACAAGAGACTCCAAACTGGTATCTTCTTGGATCTCATTGTCCATGTTCTCGCATGCCTTGCTGGAGGAAAGGAATGAGATACCAACACGCGACTTTACTTCAGAGTCCGCAAAGGTGAAGACCCCTCCGACACGTTCGCTTCCAGATACCGAAGGCGTAGTGTCGTATGATGTCAACGTGGTTCCAGTGCCTTTGAACGACTTCGCGCTAGCGACGTCCTTGTTGAATCGTCCACAAAAGTATATGGTCCAGTCTGGCGCTGTGCTTCATTAGTGTCTAGTGGCCCGCTGGAAGGGAGTATCATACACAGGTTCCATCCGTTGTTGTACGTCCCCGATCCCTCATAATGGCCGTCGGCGGAAAAGCTGAAGTTTCCCTTCGAGTAATGCTGTTCCCATCCAAGGCCTCTGAAGCTCGGGAGTACGTGCGAAACGTCTACCACAATCGACGACGCTGTACTATCTTCAAATGTATATTGGTAAAGCCCAGCATGCTCGGTGGCGGCCAGCTCTACTGTGATGCCGCTCGCAAGTGAAGACTTGTAGTACCCGACCTGACCTTCGTCTGGCGTTGCCCGACTTTGAGACAAATCATCCAAGGGATTGGACACAGACTCGTGAACCGGCATTTGAGATACCACACCATATCTAGGCAAACAAAGTTTAGTGGGTGCACTGAAGTAGCGAGGAGAGACGACTCTTACTTCGGTGCCCCACCCGTCCCAGATTCGTGCATCATGCTAAAGCCCCAGATATTTCCATCAGGAAGATAGCCGGAGTAAGCATCGGACGTCCCTGACAGTACGTCCGGCCCAAGCTTGGCCATCGCAAATGGAGCTGCATCATGTCAGCACATACGTACAATAAACAAAGTTATGCTCGGAAATACTAACCGGCCACCACCCCAGGAAATCTGTTACCACCTCCTGCTGTTCCTTGACTGGTATTTGGTTAGGCACTTGGACCGCATTTGGGGGCGTAACTCACAATATATTTACATATTCGGTGAGGTCGACCTCGGCGGCTGCAGCTAGTGTGCAGACAACGGTCGAAAGAAGAATGGTTCTCGGAGGTGAGGAAAACATTATCGATACCGAGTGGAGGATCCGTGCAAGTTTGCAACAGCTTGAACAACGTGCTTGAAGTACAAAACGTCGTGCATGGACTGAGTGAATGTGGACTGGAGATTGCGTCTGTCGTTAATTTGAGCCTTTCCAGTGAACCAATTCCGATCTAGTGAAGGTCTTATTGGGCAAGCTTTTCAACTCTTAGATACGAGGGCTGCTCTCATAGGTCCATGGGAAAAGCTTTGCCGATGTGGTAGCAATGCTGTCTCGCTGTTCGGTATCTTGGCGGTAGATCTCACATTCAATATCAGGTGGCCATGAATGATCCAAGGGCGGTGGTTCGAAGAGACAATTTCGAACGAGATCGAAGAAGTAAGGTTGTTGGAATAGCGCTATGTAAGCGCAAGCCGTCGGTGCCGTTCCAAGTCCTTGGACATGGGCTGAGTCGCGATCGCCCAGGCTTACGGAGATTAAAGCTAAACAACATCAGTCTAGTCTCAGCTAGAGAACCTTATGTCTATGGAAACTCACTGTTTACTACAGTCGCCAACGTGGGTCGCAAGAACGGAGGACTAGTGAGTGGCAGTAAAGAGTTGCGGCACGTGGAGGGATAGGCCACTCTGGTGGCAGTTTGAAGGTGCGATCATCCAGCCTTAATAGCACACTAATGCAGGTAGCAGTGCTAACAGCACGAAACTTTGAAAGCAGAAGTTCTGCTCTCTCCTTTCTGCCATGATTGGCGGGGTGTCGTACTAGCCCAGGGTATAGAGACCGGAACAGGAAGCTGTCTTGACTTTAGGCTACACCTTACACGAGGGTAAGAAGAGCCACTTTGTTAAGTTCTTGCCCCGCGAAGCAGACATGCTGGTGGCGCTGAACTGAGTAGCATAACAAACCGGAAAGGGAATTGTATGCAGATGATGCAGATGAATCTGGTGGGTTGTGGTACCAGGACGCGCTGACCAATCAGAGTGAAGTATATTCGGTGTGGTGAATCGTTTGGTCCGCGTTCGGTACGAGGGTAGGCAGAGTTGAGCGATGAATGAAATAACCGCATGCGACATAGCAAGGTGTCTGGACTAGCCGTAGAGCCTTCCAAACAACAAAAGTGTTAATGCATCCGGATATCGGGTGCTAATCATACAGCGAATTGTGGTAGATATAGTGGTGTTGGTAGTTGTTTACAGTTTCGAACGTCTGCCGTCCCATCAAGAGGGCCTTGAAGAGTGGATGCAGCGATACGTCCCTATGAATAGTGGTGACCGTTAATGGCCAAGGTTTACGCCGGAGCTGTAGTAAGCAGTGCCAGATTTATTATGTCAGCAGTACAGACAAGCCCAACCTCGACCATCTCACACTTCTATCTTCGCCTCTTACACCTACCCCAACACTCAGCCCCCCTGTCATAATATGTCCGAAATTGAGAAACCTGAACCAAGCTCTACAGAAACGCTACCAGATAATCCGTCGTTGGTCTCCGCCACCAAAACCCAGGCGAAACGCGTAATTCTTCGACTACGGGTGAACGAATTCTCTGAAGGCGACCCTTCAGAGTACGACGACGCCATCAAGACATACCTCGCTTTTGCCGGCCATCCAATCACAGAATGGGAAGAGGACAGGCACTACGCACACATCGAGCCTTTTCAAGATCCCGAGCTGCGGCAGACTAGATTCCACATCACACTTGATATGGAGCAAGATTCAATAGAAAACCCAGATTTTGGAAAGCTCCCGCATGAGGTCTATCGCATTCGCCGCGATGGGCACGGAGAACTGTAGGCGTATCACAACTTTATCGCCTAGAACGCTATCTAACACTGTAGGTAGCCAAGTCACCCTCATTCAGAGTCCTCTTGAGAGGGAGAACCTCATAAAGAGAATTCGACAGCACGGCGATATTCTGTATCCTTGGGGTAGGACTAGGCGGGTGGAGAAGTCGTAGGCATTGAATCTTGGTATATGAATAGAGGAACAGCTAGCCACAGCCAATATGACTGTGATGCTAGCTTGTTCTTAGCTGCGAATCTCGCATTGAATCTCGCCGGACTTACAGCTACTGAGAATGTTCAGAGCTTGGAGGTGACACTCCTTGACAGGCTGGGCACAATCCAGGGAGATTCTGATCTCTTGCATCAAGCGCTCGATGGAGATCGCGAGTTCGTCCGGTCGCAGGAACACAGAGTGAATTTCCAGGGCGGCTTCGAGCAGTGGCGCATCGGGAGTAGTCGTAGGCGTATAGGTGCCCGCACTGCTGGTAGTGATGACAATTCTGCTCGCACATGTTCACTGTCAAAGGTATCGTTGAGTGTTGAACGGAGAGCGGTTGGGAGTGAGAGAAAATGATTTAATCCCAAAGGGATCCTTGAACGACAACGCAGCGCGGTAGATCCATTTACAGGCTATGTATGCATGCGACCAAAAGGCGACAGGAGACTATGCAGGACAGGGATTGGTGCAGCTCCGTCTGGTGAACAGAAGCAGGCAACAACTGACCGGCCTGGCGACGTGGCAGGACGCGCTGAAGACCAAGATGCCCATTTCGTAGATAACGGAAGGCTACCGTAAGTCTTGCTGGTGCAAATATACACCTCCACGATCATGCCAGCAAACAAACTCTCGCATCAAGAGATGTTGCCTTGGTCCCATTCCAACGAAACAGCAAGAGATACATCCAACTCACTCAGGCATGCGTTTTCAAAGGGGCAATAGTCACGTGAATAGTCGCTAACGGTAGGGCAACGGCATTCAGCAGGCGACAATCTCCTTGGGCGCCAGACCCTTGATCCTGGACGAGCTCATCTTCGGCCGATGCTGTTACTTCTGGTTGCATCGTTCGTGAGCATCTTCCCACCTGCATCAAGATAATCTGTACCGTACCTGGCATTGATGATCCGTGTTCCGTTTAGTCCGACACTGCCAGTCCTGAGGGCAGTTCACTAGAAGGCGATGCCATAACATTTTGCGCGTCTGTGGGGCGGTTCCCCGGCACCAACGCGTCGAACGGGCAGCATAGATCTCCGTCTGGGGAAGAAGCAGCGGCCCTCCGCACTTCCGGCACGCTGGCACGAGCAATGCTCTGCGTGATTGTCAGCGCCGATGGCTTGTGAAGATGCAGAGTGGACACGTGCCTAATCCGGCCGAGCCTCGGCATCCGCGCGAATGACGTAGACCGCTTTTAGCAACCCCGGCCGCGACAGGAAACCAATCACGGCGCTTCCAAAGCGCTCACGAGACTCCAGGTCATGGCCGCATCACTCCCGGACGGTCCCCACACGCTTTTTGCGGCTCCAGCACCGTCAGATGTCGCGCCGCCCGACATGGGTCCTTGGCGGTGCTCTGCTGGCATGTGAAAGGAATCTGTGGCCGCTACGGCCAGCCATTATAATCCTCAGACGCCTGCATTGTCCTCTCTGTAACACCCGCTGGTTCCAGTACTGCTCCTCTCTACTTTCTACATTTCCTTCATAGCCATGTCGCAACGCTTCTCCGCTGCCGACGTTGCCTCCCACAACAAGGCCGACAACCTGTACATCATTGTCGATGAAGATGTATACGACTTGACCAACTTCCAGGATGACCATCCCGGCGGAAAGAAGAGTGAGTGTCCTTGAGCAAGTGCTGCGCTTTTCGCAGTCTGACGCCTTTGTAGTTCTTCAGCGCGTGGCAGGCAAGGATGCATCCAAGCAGTTCTGGAAGTACCACAATGAGAGCATCCTCAAGAAGTACCAGAAGCAGCTCCAGGTCGGCTCATTAGACACAAAAGCCGCCCCTCCGACACCTCCCGCTACGCCTCCACAGAAAGAGAAGGAGCTCGTCAAGCCCTCTGCAGAGTCCGGGACGGTCGCACCGATGCCCACGGCCGCGGCGGCCGAGGAAGCGGAAGCGCTGGAACAGTTTGGCGACCTTATTCCTTATGCAGATCCGTCCTGGTACCAAACTGTGAGTTAGCTAGTATACCTACAAGAGGCTTGGACTGACACTGAACTCGCAGTACCACTCGCCTTACTTCAACGAGACCCACGTAGCCCTCCGCGAAGAGGTTCGACAATGGATGGAGGAAGAGGTCATGCCCAATGTTACCGAATGGGATGAGGCAAGAAAGGTGCCCGATGAGATCTTTAGACAAATGGGCGAGCGTGGCTATCTGGCCGGTCTGCTGGGAATGAAGTACCCCACACACTTGACGGACAAGCGCGTAAAGAGCGTTCCTGCAGAGAAATGGGACCTTTTCCACGAAATGCTTATCACGGATGAGCTCTCTCGCTCGGGTAGCGGAGGCTTCGTCTGGAGCATGATCGGTGGATACGGCATTGGTGGACCACCACTTTTCAAATATGGCAAGCCGGAGCTCGTCAAGCGGATCGGCCCTGGAATCTTGAGTGGCGAGAAGCGCATCTGTTTGGCCATTACGGAGCCTGGTAAGCCCATCAATGCGTCCATGAGGAAGCAGACATCTAACAATTAGCAGATGCGGGTAGCGACGTTGCGAATCTCACATGTGAAGCCAAGCTCTCAGAGGATGGCAAGCACTACATCGTCAACGGGTACGTTCAGCAGTACGATATAACCAGAGTCTCATGCTAACTTGCTTGTAGCGAGAAGAAGTGGATTACCAATGGCATCTGGTGTGACTACTTCACCACAGCTGTACGCACCGGTGGTGAAGGCATGAACGGCGTCTCCATGCTCCTCATTGAGCGCAGTGCTGGCGGTGTATCGACCCGCAAGATGGACTGTCAGGGTGTCTGGTCAAGTGGCACCACCTACATCACCTTTGAGGACGTCAAGGTCCCCGTCGAAAACCTCATCGGCAAGGAAAACCAAGGCTTCAAGGTCATCATGACCAATTTCAATCACGAGCGCATCGGAATTGTCATCCAGTCGCTACGCTTCTCCCGCGTTTGCTACGAGGAGTCGATGAAGTATGCACACAAGCGCAAGACATTCGGCAAGCGTCTCATCGACCACCCGGTGATCCGCATGAAGCTTGCGCATATGGCTCGACAAACCGAAGCATCATACAATTGGCTGGAGAATCTCATCTACCAGTGCGAGAAGATGAGCCAAACCGAGGCTATGTTGAAGCTCGGTGGAGCCATTGCCAGCTTGAAGGCTCAAAGCACACTCACTTTCGAGTTTTGCGCCCGAGAAGCTAGTCAAATCTTCGGTGGTTTGAGTTACAGCCGCGGCGGACAAGGTGCCAAGGTCGAGCGGTTGTACCGGGACGTTAGAGCATACGCTATCCCTGGTGGAAGTGAAGAAATCATGCTGGATCTGAGCATCAGGCAGTCCTTGAGGGTGCACAAGGCATTGGGGATGAAGCTGTAGAGGGGTGTTGTACAATAGGCAAGATGAAGGGTACGATGTTCTGCATAAGGGATGCGCTGTATTATTAGAGAATTCAAATTTGAAGCGTTTCCCTCATTATGCCGTAATGTAATCACTGCTTCTGCATCAACTTAGGATATGTACCGGCTGGATAAGGAGTTTAGTCAGCAACAATCACGTGACAGCTCCAAGTACAAGCGGGCCGACAGAAACTCCGAAAGGCCAGCTTACGCGGTAGACAGATGTAGCAGACGGAAGCTCCACTTCACATCATAACTTTTCAACAATGAGGCTTCTTCACTCCTTTGTTTCTTCTCTGCTACTCTCCGGAGCTTGCGTTGTTTCGGCGGCGTCTTCTTGGAGCTTCGAGGATGCCAGTGTTTCGGTGCAGAGCAAAGGTGCAGGTGTCGGTGCGGGCGCAAAGGACAAGTGAGCCAGACTATATCCAATGCCTCATTCATGCTAACACCATCCCTCCAGATTGAACCCTTCGAATCCATTGGGCAAATCCGTTTCATTGGGTGCTACCGATACGTTGAAGCTACAGCTCACGACTATCGACGGAAAGAAGGCAAAGAGGCCACACCAGGCGTTTCTTACCCTGTCCGACCCCACAACCGGCTTGGAAGAGTCGTTTGTGCTCAGCGTGAAGGACAGTGGAAAGGCCAAAGTCGATCTTGTAGGCGTCTCTGTTCAATTGCGAAAGTGGAACCTAGCTAACGTGTCCAGACTCACAAGGACCTTCCCCACCAGTTCCTCACCTCCTCGAAGCCAATCGCTGCATTCCTCGTCATCGGCGCGTTCGGATCCTCTACCCCATACAAAGCGAAGGTCTTCGATCTCGACATCTCTCGCGACCCCAACGCGCCTTTTACAGTCCCCGAGAAGCCGCTCCGTTATGCAGCTGAGGAGGAGATCCGCCACATTTTCCGCGACGATCCACAATCGCCCCCGAAGATCATCTCGCTGGTGTTCGCGGCTGCCGTCGTAGCCGCGCTCCCTGTGCTACTCATTGTCTGGGCCTCTCTGGGCGCGAACGCGAACCACCTGGGCAAGGCTCTAGGAAATGCGCCCATCTCCCACGCACTGTTCTTCGGCTCTATACTTGGCATGGAAGGCATCTTCTTCATGTACTATACGAGTTGGAACCTCTTCCAGACCCTGCCGGCGGCTGCTATTGCGGGAGTTGTCGCTTTCGTTAGCGGGAGCCGGGCCCTGACCGAGGTGCAGGAACGTCGTTTGGCCGGACTGAGATAATGAACAGAGAAGCAACGCAGGGTCTATGTGCAGACACCCGCATCCATGAAGGGACAGAAAGGGTCGTCGGTGAACGAAAAAGTCTTGGGAATTATATAAGCGGGTATGGTCGGGTTTCCATGTCAGTGAGGCTTACGGATATGACGAAGATGCTTTTCAATCCAGGAGAAGCGTATTTGGGACAGACTCCGGTCCTACATAAATATATCTTCTGCATCAAGATACATAGGTTTTTGCGAACAAGCGCGAATTTGAAGCGCACTCGTCCCAGTTCACTCATTCAAGATGCGCCTTAATCATGAACAGCAATGATTCCTCCGAGAACTAGCGTGCAGATCAAAGCATGTTTGTCCATCAGTATCGTGCGGGTCATTGGCTGCATTACGGCGGCCCAATTGGGACGGCGCTTGCCACTCAGCCTCATGCAACCTCGTTGACGCAACCTCAGTGCCTCAGCCGCAGCCTCACCTTTGATGCCTCATTCCCCCACAACTGGAGATCAAGCTTCATCCACTCCCGTTCCTGACTAATTCTCTTGGCTTATTTGTCTCTCGAACCCGTATGAGTGCGTCTTCAGCCACTTTGTCTATCGCTCAGCCTGGTGAGGGGTGCTTCGAAGGGTCGGACACGACTTAAGCGAGGATAGGATCGGTGTAGATAGACCGATCTACTGTAAGTGCACCGTACACTAATTTGCTGTGTTCATACTGATATTCAAGATCGTCGGTATTCTCTATGAGATAAACCGATCTGGTTCAGCAATTGAAGCATTCTCCGCCTTGGAAGAGCCGCAAGCTATGGAAACCCCGCGCACGGTTGAACGCGGGACACTGCCCACGAGTTCTCCCGTGTATCTCAACATAGGTGGACTTCAAAATGCTCTACCTCGTCTTCAAATCATCGACAGCTCGTCACAGTCCAAACCGGACAATTACAGGATATCCCCAATCACTCCTCAAACTACTCAGGACTCTTCTACGTCCGACATTACTTTGGTGTCTAGCTCTGTAACCCAAACCAAAACGGACCTTGATCTTGTTCTCGAAGACTGGTCGGGAAGAGGAGCTCACGTGGACTTCCAACCTAAAGAGCAGGTCCCTTTAACGGAAGACCGCTTCCTTGGACAGGGTTCTATGGGTGCTGTTTACGAAACTACAATACGCGGACATGCATTTGCGTGGAAGAGACGGTTCTGCAGGCACCACATTGGAGACGACGAGAGGAAGGAGTTGGAGATACTGAAGAAGGTCTCGCATCATCATATCATTCGATTGGCCGGATCCTATACGCACCAACATTTTCTCGGATTGCTTTTGTATCCGGTGGCTTACTACGATCTTGCAACTCTCCTGGAGGAAACGGAAGCTGTCATTAACAACACAGACCTGTCACCTTTACAATACGAAAGGATCACTACGTTTTGCGAAGTCAGTGATATACGTTTCGACGATCCAAAGGATTATGACCAGTATGCATACTCGTATAGTCTGCATTGTATGAAGGGGTTTCTGGTACCTTTCGTAAAGTCGAAGATTGGCTGCATCGTTTCTGCCGTGGAGTATTTGCATAGTCAGAGGATTCGCCACAAGGACCTGAAGCCATCAAACATACTTCTCTCTCGGGAAGGACTTTGGCTAACCGACTTTGGAACTGCCACAGACTTTTCTCTGCAGACGATCAGCAGGACGGAAAATTGGGAACGAGGCACACCGAAATACTTTGCCCCCGAGGTGGCTTCTTACCAACCAAGTGGACGTGCTGCGGACATCTTCTCTCTGGGCTGCGTCGTGCTCGAGATGTACATGACGATCCAAGTTGACATGGCTGAGAAGTTGCGGGATCTGCGCAGTGCACGAGACAAGTCTTTCCAGGCGAACCTCGACCCCGTGTTGAGATGGCTCTATTCTCTATCGTGGTCGTCTGGAGAAATGGACCCTTGGACATGGGATCATACTGGGACTAGTATCAGAAGGGAGATTTCCCGGATGCTTGCATTGGAACCGGATCAGAGGCCATCGATCGCCGAAGTTCACACGAACCTTGCGTTGATCGACACTCTCGAGGTGCGCAGAGACGGCCTACGCTATTTTGAAGATTGCTGCCGGAAGCCATTCATCTCGGGCGAGGATCACGACAAAATCATGATCGAAATGGCTCAAGCGCATCAGACGGAGGTCGAGGCATTGAAGGCCGAACACGCTAGCAAAATTGAAGAGATGCGGGTCTCTCTTGCTGCACAGGCGGAGAAAGAGAAGGAGGACCTTATCCGAAACTACGACTTGGAGATCACAAACCTCCAAACGAAAATTCTGGCATTTCAGGGCACTATGGGCGGCGGAACGCCAATCTCCGCCAACATCACTTGCAGGTTGTGTTTCAAGAGCTTGTCGACTGAAGATGAGCTATCTCAGCATCGGGAATACTACCATCCCACCGCAAGCTCGAGTACAGTCTCCGAGCCCTTGGATAACACAACTTCAGAGCAGCGATTCCAACAATATCCTTCCATGGCTAACGCATTGTCACATCGCTGCGACGTTTGCAAGTGGACTACCCACTCTAGGCGCGCTCTACAGCGACATATGGACAAACAGCATGTTGCGCCAAATCGGGCTTCTTTGCAGGCGAATAGCGGCAAGTACATGGTGTAGCCATGTTTTGTTTTTACCAAAGCAAAACGGAAGATGAGAGATGGGCTAATGGGACGTGAGATGCATCTAAGACAGAGCACGTTGATATATCCAGACGCTGTCAATCATATAACGTACATACACCTTCCCGCCACTACCAATCTACGAGAGATATACCCCTCAAATCTTCGACCTCGCCTTACTCTTCTCCTCCAACTCCTTCATCTTAATCTCAAACCTCTTCGTCGGCGCGCCCTCCACAAATCTTTCCGCAAGCGCATCTACTGCATTAACAACAGCCATCACCCTCTGATCCCTAATCGGCGCATTCTGCAACCTCTTCATCTCCATCATACTCTTCCCATCGTTAACATCCAACTGCCCCTGCAAAAACTTCTCCACCTCGGCATGAAACGCATCCCCCGTGAGCTCCCACACGCGGTTATACATGCCCGCCGCAAGCAGCTCCTGTGCGGTGAGCTTAGTGCCGAACATGAGGAAGTCGTTGGCGCGGTGGATGCCGATGTGCTGCGCGAAGCTTAGCGCGGAACCGTTCTCCGGGACGAGGCCGAGCGCGCTGAAGGGACATTGCAGGTAGGCGGTGGAGGAGGCGAGGACGATGTCGGCGATGCCCGGGAACCAGGCCGCGCCGCCTCCTACGCCGGGACCGTTAAGAGCGAGGATAAGGACTTTCTTGTGGTCGATCATCGAGCGGAGGAGTTCGGTTGCGTAGCTGAAGTTGTTGAGGAAGTTTAATTTCTTTTCGCCGTCGTTCTTGAATTCGCCTGGCTGTATGTGGTTAGTATGGATATCTCATGAACACGCTCGATGCTCTCTCTCTCCTAAGATCAGGATGTAAAGAGGTACATACCCCACTTGCCCGCGAAACGCTTCTAACATCTGCACCGGCGGAGAAGAATCGGCCCTCGCCCGTTATCACAGTGAAGACTGTGTCGGGGTGCTCGTTCAGGACGCGGAGGGCGGAAATGGTGTCTTGGATGAGGTTGCCACCGAAGGAATTTAGGCTTTTGGGGCGGTTGAACTGGGGTTGTCAGTTTATGTTGAAGTTTGCATATAGATCGATGGAAGTTGGAATTGCGAATGAATTGGAAGGAGGCTGGCGTGGTATTTGTTACCTTTATGATACCAATCTGACCCTTGATTTCGAACTTGATATCCGTATAATCGGATGTCGTCGTCATGGTGTTGTTCGTGGGAGCGGATATGCTCGGAAGTAAACAGAATTTGTATGAAAGACAAGTACCCCGGGTTGGTAAAAGTACGTTTGACGCCCTTAGTTGTCTTATGGGTCAATTTTTAAAGATGTACAGCAGATATACTGAATATCGGACTGAATAGTAAACACCCCGCGAGAGCTTAACCGTGCCTCGGTTCACCAGAATGTAAGGTTGAGCAACTGAGACAGTGAGGTAGTATGACCTATGAAGTGCGACTCGAGAGTATGCAATGCAGCTTTAGCGATAGGAAACGTGGGGATAGGGTGGCGCGTTGGTGGGTGGGGTTTGGAACGATGGCGTTGGAGTACAGCTTACAGCTTACCCCGGAGCTTGAGAGTTACCTCGGCTTGTTCGCAAGGAGCGCGATCACGTGCTAATTCTTCATCTGAACACTCGAATTTGTGTAGCCATACCGATTAAAGAGTAACTTTCGTATTCAACACCTTGCACGAAATCCGAACTGATTATTTCACGTATAAAACTATACATACATGCTAAAGATTGATTGGGGAATCATCCATACAAACCATATATACACCTTCCCATTCCCAACTCCCATCGTGCATCGTTCCTCTCAACCCTCAAACACCTTATGGTTAAGGTCCACGCCAAACTCCTTGGCCATATCCTTCATCCTATCCTCAATCTCATCCTCCATGCCCCGTCCAAATCCAAGCACCTGCTTAATCCTTGACCAGAAGAAAAACGCATCGCTCAGCAGCAAAACACTTCTGAACCGCAGATGCTTGACCCAATTCGTCCATCTCTCACCCCGCGAAAGATCACTCGATTCGGTCAGCGCGCGAGAAGCCCACAGCCCCGTAATCTTGATACGATTCACCGGCGAGCCTAGGAACTGGTTGTTGCCTTGCACGATACGCAGATTGCGTCCGATGAAGATGAGTTCCTGGGGCCATTTCTTTTCGTCACCGAGGATCTGCTTGATGGCCTTTTGAGATTTCTCCTGCATTTCGAACGCCCTCTCTCTCCACTTGCCCTTGTGGTCTTTCCGTAGTTCTTCCATCACGCGTTGGTCTCCGCCATGGTACGGCCGCATGAGGGTCGCCGATGCGAAGATATCGGGATTGCCGACGCCCCAGCTCGTCACGATTTCACTGATGGTTTCGTTGTCGAAGGCAAGCAGTGATTTCCAGAACAGAGCGTATTGGTGGCGGAACTCGGGGTTCATCTGGATGTAGAGGCCGTGATCGATGAGGACGACTTCGGGAGAGCCATCGGGTAAGCGCCGTATGAAGATGTTGCCGGGGTGAGGATCGCAGTGAACGATACCCCAGAGGAACATTTGAGCGCTGAAGAGGTCGACGATTGTGTTCATCGTGGTCTTGAGCGAGACGCCTAGACCGCCTTTTCCTTCTTTACCCTTCCAGTACGAGCGGTCCGGTTTCAATAGGGGATTCCGTGGCGCGTCTTCCGGAACCTTGGTGTCGATTTTGTTGTAGTTCTTGGGTAAGTCTGATAGCTGATTGCCACCTGCTCCTGGGCTGCTCTGGTGCCATCCGCCCTGCCACTTGTTGCTGATGCCTTCCTTGTCCCATAGTCGCACGCCTTCAATCCACTCGGCGGTCATAACTCTCTTGCTTGAGAGCTCTCGGTACACTTTCGGGATGTAGACGCGGCCATTTAGCCTGGGCTCCCCCGCAACTAGATTCCTCATCTGTTCCGCGTTGTTCGCCTCATTTACGAAGTCCGTCTCGAGCATCAAACGCTCGGTGATGTACGGCACGAGCACGTACATAGGGATGTCGAACCACCAGGTGTATGCCTTCGCGACCACCTTGAAGGCCCATAGATCCCAGCCCACTTGGCTAGCAATCTCCCTCTTTTGAATCTTGATGGCGACCTCACGCCCATCTTCTAACCTGGCCCAATGTACCTGAGCGACACTCGCGCTCGCTCTTGCCGTCTTCTCCATGATGCCGTTCCCCTGGTCCTTGGCGAAGCTCACACCAAACACTTCCTCGACGCTTTTCCCGAAGTCTTCTTGTACAACCTTCTCCACCTCCCACCATTCGTTTTGCGGCGCATCGTCGAACATCTTGGCGAACATCTTTTGAAACTCGGGAGGTAGAATGGCACTCTGCATTGCAATCGCCTGCCCGATTTTCAGATATAACCCGCCATTGTGCCGTAGCAATTCAAAGACTCTTCTCGCGCTCCTTGCGTGCAGCTCCTCGATGCTGTCCACAAGTGGCGGATGCGCCCGAAAGTTGATCTTGTAATCCAACCCGATCAGCAGGCCCGTGTAAAACGTTCGCGCGCTACGCGTGATGGATGCGGCGTTCCATTGCTTGTCTACGGTGTACCCGGTGCCGAGCAACGCGGAGAAGACGAAAAGGCGGCGAACCCACTTCCTCCGACGAAATGGAGGCTTAATGATTCGCTCTCGCGGTTTTGGGAGTTCGGCTGGATTTGGGGGGCGAGCGGGTTGCCATGCTTGCGACTGGACGCGGCGGACGAGCGATGTGTGAAATGTCAGCGGTCGCGAATGGAGGACATGATGGTTTGCAGCTCCTCGCAGGAGTCGCAGGCCATGTCTCATGGCTTTCTTGAAAGGAAGAGGTATGAAAGGGAGTACAGTGCAGGTACTGTGGCGCGCATGGTGATAAGGTATTATTTCGCGTAGTAGAACGTTCGTCCGAAGTCATGACGCAAGGCCCGACGGCCGGCGCATTAGACCGAAGTCACCGACCCCGATCACGGACCCCCGATAACATCCGTCCGCTCTACGGAAGCTCCGTGGCATCTCCATGGATACAGTCCTGTCCAGAAAAATAATTTCTTTTCTGGTGTCATCTCTATATCAATTACTGCACAATAGTTGCCCGCGTACGCTGAGCCAGGCTTAGACTGTGATTTGGCGTCAAATCGGACCACGCTCACGACCAGGGGCTGAATGAACTCCTCTCTACCATCATCTTTAGCCTTTGGATTTAGGCTCTAGAAGCTGCTCCAACGCTTTACTCTGAACGGGGTTCATCTTGCAAAGTTACGCTGCTTTTCGCTCCCATGAAGGCCCCCCATGACCAAAGGTTTCATCTCCGTCAACATGGTCCCACTAATGGCTTCAATACGATAGGAGTCTTATGAATTGCTGCAACAGCAAGGATTCTATGTTACCCAAATCAGCTAGCCCTGCAGCTACACATTAGCTTACATTGCAGCCGGCTTACTCACACACCACTTATCAATTGAAGTGATCACTGTAGCGTCGCCACTCCAGAAAGACACCAAGAAAGCATACATTTAATATTTGTGTTATCTTCTCACAGCACCCGTCCATTTTCTACATCACCCCACCCAGATTCCCACCCAGATTCCGCCATCCCCAACTCCTGCCCACCCTAGCCATGACAACCCAATCGCAAGCAACATCCCTGACAAAAGCAAACCTCCACTCCATCTTCGGCGAGCGCAACCCCCAAACCCGCCTCTCCAACATTGCTAAACTTTGGGTTCCTTCCTCCGACGTGTTGTTCGTAGATCCGACAGGGGTATTCAAAACACATGAAGCCATCAGCGAGATGGTCAACCAAATTCTAGCCATGAGTGGACCTGATGATGTATTCAGTGAGCTGAGTAAGTCTTTCTTGAAGTAATGGAAACATACCGCTCACGGCTTGATAGATGAAGTGGAATGTTTGCAAAAAGATGTTGAGGGAGATTTGTGGGTCACGAGGGTGAAATGGGGTGTTGGACCGCCGGAAGGGGAGTACGTGATGACGGGGTGGGATGTGCTTACGATTGTAGGTGGGAAGATCAAGGCTTGTTATACGTTTCTTGATTCGAAGTCTTGAATGCAGGGGGTATATCCCAATCGCGAGACAGTGGGAGTTCTAGTATAAGACAGAGAGTGCCCACAACACTCGGCATGAGCTTTACCGCCTCACACCCAGAATGCTGTCTATCCAATCAAATCTCACCACTCCAGATCCTCACCACTCACCTCACCACTCACCTCACCCCCCTCTCTATCCCGCCCAACTTCCACCTCAGAGTCCTGATCATTCCTATCCTCGAGTACCTCAATGACCCTTCCCACCCCATCCTTCAACCCCGAAAGCTTACTCCGTTCCCGAATGCGGGTATAAAACACAGGACAATCCCTGGAATCACACCTAATCTCCTCGCCCCACGCCAGATTCGAACAACTCCTACAAACCATATCAACCTTTTTAGCCTTCTGCTCACACTCCCATACCCTATCTTTCAACGCCAAGAGAGCGCGAGCCGGCTTCTTTAGACAACGTTCACAAAGTGGAAGCATTGCGTATGCGTCTACGTCGACGCCGGAGATTGCGGGTGGGAGAGGTGGTAGCTTGGAGCGGCAGATAAGACAGGTTGAACTCTTCATATAGCTTTCAAGCGTCTTCTTAAGATTGGTGTTCCCGGGCGGTGCGACTAGCGCGTTGCCAGCCGTATGTGACTGGTTTTGGAGAGGCACTCTAACGTTGCGAATGCGTTGAACCTTAGGCATTTCGTCGTACCATTGGCGGACGTTCGCGCCGACAAGATTGAATATGCGTTCGAGTGGCGGGATCAGATTCTTGGAGATGTAGTATTCGGCGTCCAGTTCGATATGGTCGTTTTGCAAAAGTAGCTCGGGACTCACACATCGGTCGATGAGGCGTGCGCCTGGAGCACCGGTGATGACAACGTAAGGCACACGCTCGCCGTATTGCGGTTCTGCACGTGGGTCGGCAAGCATACGTTTGGTTGCTATAAGAGCGCCGGGTGGTGGAGGTCCCCGGTCAGAGTACGTGCCCAGCTTGACCTCTTTTGCGAACAGGAAGTCTTGAATGCTGATGCGGCCCTCCATGATCTTTGTGCACTGGCTCTGGAAGTACTTCTTGACCTGTGATAGGTCGCTTGTCCGGAATAGCATTTTTAAGGCCTTCTCTTCAATCTTTTGTTCTGCAGGGGTACCGTCACGACGGACAGTCTCGATACCCTTAGCGTCGAACTCGGGCTCTTTCTGGTTGCGAGATTCGTACTTGAAGCCAACGTAGCGCTTCTTGGCTAGAAGGACACATGGATGGTAGACCTTTTCGAACTTGAGTTTGATGGGTCGGGGATTCGCCTTCGTGACGGCTTCGGCAATCTCTTCGCCAATTGCAAAAGCTTGATCCTTGGTGCGTCCTTTGAGGTAAACGAAGAGCGAGTCGGTGTCGCCATACACGACTTCTGCACCCCACTTCTCGACCGAATGGATCAGCGCGATCGCTTTCTCTAATGTCTCCCGGCCCGTTTGGACAATGCTGTCGGCAATCTCAGAGCAGGGCATACGACCGGAAAAGGAAGCCGACGTGTATCCGTAGGTGACGTTTGCTAACAGCTTCAGAGCAAGCTGCCTGTTGTTGAGAAGCTGCTGGAGAGTCTTGTCATCTTTGTCTACCTTCATCCCGCTCTTGACCATCACACGAGTCTCCAATATTTCACCCAGCATCTTGGCAAGCAGCGACTTCCTCATTTCCGGTTTCACGTACATCATACCATTCGGCGCGATGTTGATGTGATCCTTGACGAGCTCTAACAATTGTGGCTCGCGCTTGAAATCCATGAAGCCCATCTTATTCTTGCCGCGCCACGAGACTATGCGACCAAGACATGTCGAATAGCAGTAGTTGTATGCGATCATTACACTCGGATAGAGGGATTGGAAATCCAGGACAAGCAGTGGGCTTGAGTAAAATGCGCTTTGTGGTTCCATAACCAGTGGTAGACACTCGAGCGCATTCTGCTGGCCGACCTGTTTTCGACTGGGAGAAATCAGGATAAAGTTCTCAGGTTTTGCGATGCGAAACATGGTGGATTCAACTTTGAATTGCGAGCCTCGTGAAATAACAGAGAAGAAGTCTACACCGAGAAGACGTGCTTGCTCGCTGGTCCTAGGCACAATCTCGTTTGCTTCCAGTATTTCGAGATTCAGCTGCACCCTAGTTGTGAAGTGATCAAGAAGTTTTGCAAGGTCCCGTGGTGTCGAACTCTTGTACCAAGTCGTCAGGTCGGAGTGCTGGTAATGTGGAATACGCTTGTGCAAGAGATGGAACACGACGTTCTCCATCGTGTACTGAAGCAGGTTCAATTCGCCACGCATTGCGCGCCAGATGTTGATCATATGGCGGCCAGTGACCCGGATAGTTGAAGTGTGAGTGAATCCCCAGCGATCCGCCTCTTTGCCGAATCTTCCATGCGATTGCGACCTCATTCTGCTGATCTCATCGCAGAGATCGTACTCATATTTCATTCGGGCACGCTCAATAAGGTAGCCCCAAGAGCTGTTGTGTACCTCGTATCCAGTCATGATATCGGGATCGAAATACCGTACAATATCGACGATTCGATTAATGAGGTCAAGTTCGTCCTCTTCGTATTCAACATTTACAGGTGTTTGCTTGGCGATGCGTTTCGCTATGCCATCCTCGTCGGACAGACATAGAATGCCTACGCGCGGACGATCGCCGTTCGCATCCTCTTCACCTTGGATCGTCCAGAAGATACACTGGATCTCATCTTCGGCAGGATCAGGCACCAAAGCTCCCCGTGAGTTGACGTGCACCTCCAAGCTCAGAATGCTCATATACTGTGTCTCATGCTCGACACTGGTCGATTTCTTCTTCTGTGAGAATTTGAAGCCATGCTTATTCTTCTGCGTGGGGCCTTCGATCTGCGAAAGTGCCTTTGGGGGCTGTTTTGGCTCTCTTTTGGATCTGGCTCCATTCTTCGCAGTTTCCACTCTGCTATGCTTCGCTTCTTGGCGGACCCAATCTTGAACATCTGAGAAGGTCGGTGGAGCAGCTGATATTTCCCAATGGCGAAGATTACATTTGTGCGACCGCAGACGGCGATCAGAATCCTCTTTCGCCTTGTCCAAAACTAGTGGAGGGTGCTCGCCGATGTTTGCGAGGGAGGTACCAGTGGGATCGAAAGAGGGCAAGTAGGGCAAAGTCGTGCTCTGCAACTTAAACTCTCGGCCGGCGTACTCTCGCGCTCGGTCTGGAACGTCTTTCTCGTCACTGTAGTATGCGTCCTGGTAAATGATCGGGGGCAAACCAGCGTGTAACATTGTGCCTTCAACTGTATCTGCCGTTGGTGGGAGGAAGCCGTAGTACATGGTCCTAGAGCGATGTGCAAATGACTTCTCGAAGCGTTTCGCCAGAGCCACTGCTTCCGCATGGGCGTTTGGACTACTACTGCTTGGACCGATAGGTGATGTCTTCTGGTGGCTCCAAGGTGTCACAGGAGATTCGACAAGGTTGCGACTAAGATGCTTCGTTGCTGGAGTTTTAGGACCTTCTCGTGAGTTTGAGTACCCTGACTGGCTGAGTCGAAGCACAGTCTCCGGTGCATTGGGGTTTTTCACTACTGGGAACGCATACGTAGATAGACCACCACGGCCTTGCGCTTTGATACTGTTCTGTGAGAGCTGACTAGCACGGAGATGTTGGTCTTCGCTTTCTCTGTGGGAAGAGTCGTCGTCAGGTGGATCGTTAAAGTTGCCTTGAGTGCTCTCGAGCCGTGACCGCTTACTAGGCCGCGAATCACTGACTGAATGGTGCCGTTTTCGTGGACTGTCTGAGTGGTCACTCTCCACATGATGTTCGTCTTTGTGTAGGTCGATTGCTTCGTCAACAAGCTCTTGTGTTGATCCTGATCCGCTCGCGCTGGACTTATGTATAAGTGCTTCCGACATACTTAGAGGGTCTAGAGAAGGCTGTTTCTCATTGTCAGATACGAGTCCCACGTCCCCTTCGTCTTGACTTTCGACATCGCCGACCACACCGTCAGCGTCGTCTGGACTGGAGGTACGACCCTGTTGCATGTCGTCTTCCCCAGCGATAGCTTGGCCCAGTTCAGCTTGTGTATCACTTTCACTCAATGAATCTTGGGTTGCGAGGTTCTCGGGGTACAGATCTTCGACACTTTCCACCGCCGTTTTGACACCATCTTCGCCCTCGGCTGGCTTGATAAAATCATTGACCTTCGCTGCGGCCTTTTCGCCCCTCTCTGTTTTGACAAGTCCGTTTACAAGCTCTCGGTATTCTTCCTCGTGAATCCAGCCTCCTTTCGAAGTATCGCGGGAATCTGCGGACATAGATACCAAAACCTCAGGTGAGAAGGGGCTGCTGGAAGGGTCGGTGAGGCCCATGCGTAGCTTTCGACGGCGCGTCTCGTCTTTCCAGAGGCCGGCCATCGAGGGGACGTATTTCTCGTCCAACTTCAGCTCAGGAGACTTTTCGAGGAAGTTGTGGTGGATTGGACGGTATTGCAGCTCGTGGCGATTTAGAATGTCTTGCACACAGACATCAATCTCAAGAGTGCAGTGGCTCTGACGAGGGTACTGGTCGGCTCTTGCTAAGAACTCCTCCGGAATGGACGCATCGTGCCACTTATGAGTGGTGATGTCTATCACGTCGCTGTCGGGAACAGGCCCTCGAAATTGTACTTTAGCGCAGTTGATATACGCGCAGCCGTACAGGTTATAGTCGCACATCCATTGTAGCAGGTACTGTAGATGGCTCTCGTATGGTTGGAAGACCCGATTTAGAATGGCTCCTTGGTGCAACAGGTCGGCGAAGCGCGTCATATTGGCCGGATTCAACATATACACCTTCAAGAAAAGCTTGTACCCAACGCTGTATCCAAAGAAAGGTACTCCTTTTATGAGAGTGATGTGTCCGACATAGGTACATTTGCCATCGTAGGGATTGCGGCGATATGTCGAGGCAAGCGCATGGTCGATCGAGGCGCGGAGGCTGACAATATACGTGTTTACTGAAGGCAATCAGCATGCGATCCTGGTGTACAATGCACACCGCTTACATTCGACCTTGTCTAAGCTGCCCTTGTACTCCAAATACAGATACGGCAGTGCGCCATGTATGTGGGCGCACACCTTCTGGCCGGTGTCGGTCGCTCCGAACACTCGGATAACGGGAACCGGGGTGGCATTCTGGCGCTGTGACGGCCCTGCACCGCGACGTAGGACAGGATCGAGTTCTGTCGGCGTGGCCTGGTAATGGTCGATGCAGTTCAGACGAAAGCGGAACGTATCCATAGGTAGTTGATGATTGAGTTCTGGAATTGCAAATGCCTCATGTTGCTGATGCTTGCTGGTCCAACCGCCAATGCGACGAGCTCTACAACGAGGAGTGAAGGGTTGGAAACGCGTGCAACATTCACAATAGCGGCGGGGCGACGCGATCGCGCGAGCACGTGCGTGCCGATCGCCAAGACCCAGGCGCCGGAAGCTGCAGCCCTATCGCGCTAGCAGCTCCGCAGTTGCCCCAACCTTTTGATCGCAACACAACCAACCCCTCCGCTCCTATTCTCCACGCCTTTCCGAAGCCACACGGGCATCTAGTGATTCGCCATGCCGCCCGCCCAACCGCGCAAGCCGGACGTCTCGGCCGCAGCCAAAGAGCGCAACGAGTACATTCCGTCCTTCATCTCGAAGAAGCCCTTCTACGCCGTCGACGAGACTGGGGAGGACAACACCGACTACCTCGAGCATCAGCGCCTACAGAAGCAGGAGCAGGACTCAAAATGGTACGATCGCGGAAAGAAAAGCGGGCCCGCGGCGACCAAGTACCGCAAAGGCGCGTGCGAGAACTGCGGAGCGATGACCCACAAGAAGAAAGACTGTCTGAGTCGGCCACGCAAGGCAGGCGCGAAGTGGACGGGTAGGGGCATTGAGGCGGACGAACTCGTCCAGGATGTGCAACTGGGGTGGGATGCGAAGCGCGATCGGTGGAACGGCTACGACGCCACGGACTTTACGCAGGTCATCGAGGAATACAACGAGCTAGAAGACATCCGAAAGAAGGCGAAAGCAGAGAGTGGCGACAAGGACTCCGGCGACGAGGAGGACGAGGGCGATAAGTACGATGCAGAGACGGACATGGGGAGGAAACAGGCCACATCAACGCGCAACCTGCGGTTACGAGAAGATACCGCGAAATACCTACTCAATCTGGACCTCGATTCGGCCAAATACGACCCCAAAACGCGGTCAATGGTGGACAGTGGGGCCACAGCGGACAATGCGGCAGCATTGGTCGCAGAGGAAGGCTTCATGAAGGCGTCAGGCGATGCCGCCGAGTTTGAAAGAGCACAACGATACGCGTGGGAAACTCAGGAGCGCGGAGACAAGAACAAGCTACATCTACAGGCGAACCCAACTTCAGGCGAAATCACACGGAAGAAGGAGCTCCAGGAAGCCGAGGAGAAGAGAGCAGCGCAGAAGAAAGTACTTCAAGAGAAATATGGAGGACAAGACAAGTTCGGTGATGATACTCTGAAAAAGATCGCGGTGACAGAGTCCGAGAGGTACGTCGAATACGACGAACGAGGCCTCATAAAGGGCGCACCAAAAGTCAAAGCCAAGTCAAAGTATGCAGAGGACATACTCATCGGCAACCACACGTCCGTCTGGGGCAGCTGGTGGTCGAATTTCAAGTGGGGCTACGCATGCTGTCACTCCACCACGAAGAACTCATATTGTACGGGCGAAGCAGGCAAGGCCGCCTTTGAAGCTGAACAACGGATGCGGAGCGGCGTAGACCTGGTCGAAGTGCCTAGGGCTGTGGCTTGGAAGGAAGAAGAGGCCTCGCAAGAGCACGTGCCTAATGCGGTTGAGCCTGATGACAAGGCCCAACGCGAAGCCACTCGCAAGAGGACGTTGCAAGAGATGACTAACGGAGTGACCGAAGACGAGATGGAGGAGTACCGACGCAAGAGGCCAATGGCAGCCGACCCCATGGCGAGCTTCATGAACAGCAAGGAGGCTGTATAGTAAGAATCATCCCTTCATAAGGGTATTGCATCATTGTAGCGTTTTTGGAAGCATTGCGTGGCGTTGGTAGGCAACAAGATTCTATACTGGTAGTTCGTAGCATGTAAAATGACATGTAGTTCCTGGCGATCGATGCGTTGTCTCGCATAATCGGTGTGAGAGCAGCATTTGCAGATGACTTGACAAAAGCTTATTCGAGGCAATGCAGTTCGCCTCCCCCCATGACGGATGACAACTCACAAGGGCGATTGCGCATGCAGCTGCGCGGCCGCCAAGACCCGCTTTTACCATAGCACTAAGCACCATCCAAGGTCTGGGAAGCTCCGCTCGGCCAACACCACATCCACAACCTCGCCATCCTTTTCACTCTCCCTATTTCACGCGCCCCGCTCGCGCCTCCCTCCACCGTACCCCCGCATTCACCATTGTGTCTAATTAGCTGCAAGTACCCGTGCGCTAGCTGCAAGGCAGCTGCCAGCCGTCGCCATGTCTCTACACGGAAGTTCACGCAATGTGGACATGGGCAAGTAATTCGCCCCTCAATCGCTCAACATGCTCCCACCCGCTCATACGATTGCCCATAGGCAGGAACAGGACCTCGCCATCAACATCCGCAAGGCGACCAGCATCGAGGAGACCGCTCCGAAGCGTATGTGCCGATCCGCAGATCCGCGACCGAAGCTTACAGGAACGCAGGGAAGCATGTGCGCAGCTGTATCGTGTACACATGGGACCACAAGAGCTCTGCCAGCTTCTGGCAGGGCATGAAAGTCCAGCCAATCATGGCCGACGAGGTCCAGACCTTCAAGGCCCTCATCACCGTCCACAAGGTGCTTCAGGAGGGCCACCCCACAGTCTTGAAGGAGGCGCAAGCAAACACGAGCTGGTTGGAGAGCCTGTCGCGCAGCGTCACCGGCGAGGGCATGAAGGGCTACGGGAAGATGATCAGCGAGTACATCTACTTTCTCCAGGCCAAGCTCGCCTTCCACCGGCAGCACCCCGAGTTCAATGGTGGGTCTAACATGCAAGCGGCAGTTGCATGGCGCTGACATAGGCCCAGGAACATTCGAGTATGAGGAGTACATCAGCTTGAAGTCCATCAACGACCCCAACGAGGGCTACGAGACCATTTCCGACCTCATGACCTTGCAGGACCAGATAGACTCTTTCCAGAAGCTCATCTTCTCGTACTTCCGCAGTGGCGCGAACAACGAGTGCCGCATTTCCGCTCTGGTGCCACTGGTACAGGAGAGCTATGGCATCTACAAATTCGTTACGAGCATGCTCCGGGCGATGCACACAAGTACGTATCGCAAGGAACCCCTCGGGCGCTCTGCTAACTAGCCAGCACTCGGTGATGACGAAGCACTCTCCCCCCTTCGCGGCCGCTATGACGCCCAGCACTACCGGCTGGTCAAATTTTACTACGAATGCTCCAACTTGCGCTACCTCACGAGCTTGATCACGGTGCCTAAGCTGCCCCAGGATCCGCCGAACCTTCTCTCCGAAGACGAATCCGCCCCAGCCTTACCCGCGCGACCCAAAGCGGCTGCGGAAGAAGCAGCCCCGCCGCCCCCACGCGCCTCCTCGGTCGATCCTGAGCCTATCAACGAGTTCTGGAAGAATGACCAGCAGAGGAGACAGCAGGAGTACGAAGCCGAACAGCAGAGGCTGCAACAGCAATGGGAACAATCCCAGCGTCAACAGCAAGAAGCTGCCATGAATGCGCAAAGAGATTTCGAGGAGCAACAACGGTTGCAATCAGAGCAAGCGCGTTTGGCACAGGAGCAACTTCTCCGCGAGCAGTATCAGCAACAGACTCAAGGACGTCTCGGCGAGCTCGAGCGTGAAAACTTAAACGCCAGGGCCCAATATGAACACGACCAGTTGATGCTGCAACAGTACGACGCGAGGATGAAGGCGCTGGAAGGAGAAATCAATCAGATGAACCAGAATTTCCAGCAGCAGATGACCTCGCGCGACGACCAGATCCGAGCTCTCCAGGAGCAGCTCAACACCTGGAGGTCCAAGTACGAATCTCTCGCCAAGCTGTACTCACAACTCCGACACGAACACCTCCAGCTATTGCAAAAGTTCAAGTCGGTGCAGCTTAAGGCCAACTCTGCCCAAGAAGCTATAGATTCGCGCGAGAAACTGTCGAGGGAGCTGAAGACGAAGAATCTCGAGCTGGCTGATATGATTCGCGAGCGGGACCGGGCTCTTTTGGACAAAGATCGCAGCACTGGAGGGCAACGCGAGGAATTGGAGAAGCTCAAGCGTGAGCTCCGCTTCGCGTTGGAGAAGGCCGAGAACTCGGAGCGTGGTAAAGGCTCTGAACTGTCCGCCATGCTGTCAAGGCACAACCGAGAAATTGCAGATCTAGAAGAGGCGCTTCGGAATAAAACTCGTACTCTGGAAGACATGCAAATGAGATACCGAGAAGGCGACTCGGATCTGGAGCGTCAACTTCGCGAGAAAGAGGAGGAGCTCGACATCTTCAGAGCGGGAATGGACCAGACTCTCCTGGAACTGAACGAGCTGAAATTGAACCAGAACGCCAACGACAATGTCCTCGATGACAACCTCGACACACTCATCCAGGCCAGTCTCCAGAAAATCAATGACATCATCGATTCGGTACTCCAGAGCGGCGTTCAGCGTGTTGACGATGCTCTGTATGAGCTGGATTCGTCGATGCATGCCGGTAACCAGAACGCCTCCGGCGCCTTTGTGCTCTCTCAAATCGAGAAAGCATCCACGACCGCTATGGACTTCGCCACTGCATTCAACGGATTTATAGCTGATGGCCCTAACGCTACTCATGCCGAAGTCATCAAGACGGTGAATTCGTTTGCTGGTGCCATCGGAGACGTGCTCAGTGATGCCAAGGGTCTCACAAGATTTGCATCCGACGACAACAAGGCCGACGCTCTAATTAACGCTGCGCGGACCTCTGCTACAGCCACAGTGAAGTTCTTCCGAAACGTCCAGTCGGTGCGTTTGTACGATCTCGATACTGACGGCAAGTTCAACGCCGTTGTAAACAACAACGCCGAGGTTCTCCGCAGCCTCCAGAGTCTGTCCAAGCTTGCCGACGCTTTTGCGCCGAAGAGCAAGATTGCCAACGCCACTGGAGATCTAGGCGTGCTGGTGGACGACGAACTCACCAAGGCTGCGAACGCCATCCAAGCTGCCGCAGACCGCCTCGCGAAGCTGAAGAACAAACCACGCGATCAATTTTCCACCTACGAGCTGAAGATACACGACTCTATTTTGGAAGCTGCCATCGCCGTCACGAATGCCATTGCACAGCTTATTAAAGCAGCGACTGCCTCGCAGCAAGAGATCGTGCGTGAGGGCAAGGGAAGCATGACGAGCACGCAGTTTTACAAGAAGCACAATCGCTGGACAGAAGGTCTTATCAGCGCCGCAAAGGCTGTAGCCTCTTCCACAAACACGCTCATCGAGACGGCTGACGGCGTCATCTCCGGTCGCAACTCGCCGGAGCAGCTCATCGTTGCATCCAACGATGTGGCCGCTTCTACGGCCCAGCTTGTGGCTGCTAGTCGTGTCAAAGCGAGCTTCATGAGCAAAACACAAGATCGCTTGGAGGTCGCGTCGAAAGCAGTCACAGGTGCATGTAGGTCGCTGGTAAGGCAGGTGCAGGACATCATCGCGCAGAAGAACAAGGCCGATGGCGAGACGGTGGATTACACCAAGTTGAGCGATCACGAGTTCAAGGTCCGACAGATGGAGCAACAGGTAAGCGAACCAACGTCAGCCTTTGTGACACATGCAGTGCTAACGTTCGTCTCCAGGTCGAGATCCTACAGCTCGAGAACTCGCTTGCACAAGCCCGGACGAGGCTGGGCGAGATGCGAAAGCTGTCTTACCTCGAGGAGTAACCTCGGTTGGGGCTTGTTGATTGTGGCTCGCAACATTCTTACCCCTCTATTCGTTCGATCGTAGATAGCGTTTTCGTCACGGTTCACAGTATGTTATCGTACTTGGGGGACCTTTGACATTTCATATTGGTTGGGGACTGTTACGATATTCCTGAAAGGGATGGGAATCAGCTGTCTGCTGCGCCTTTGCGTGCATACAATACCACCTTTGTTTGCTACTTCTTATTCGAAAGTTTCTGCTACTGTGATTGCAGGTGAAAGTTCCAGTGAATCCAAATCATACTTGGCGGCAAAATCCAAGCACCGGCTTCATTTGGCAAATAGGCCCGCCGGGACCTTGCATATGAACATGCCCGGGGTGCAACCAGTATGAGCAGGGATTCGCCATCGCTTCACCAACTGTTTTCCGTTAGTCTTCTGGAACCTTTCTTCTTTCGCTGTCGTTCGCCACGCGCTTGCGCGGAGCTGCTGTGGTCGTTGTCGTGCAAGTCAATATTGCGTGGCCGCGTGCCTGGATCTGAGGCTGTTTTGAACCTGGTTGAGGGGAGGTGGGTAATATGGAGGTGACGGGATGGTGTGGAGTGCAGAAAGTGCACCCGGAAGATTCAATTGGAATGTTTCCGTTTGGCGTAGGGTTGTGAACAAGGGAGAGAAGATATAATGCCGAAGCTTGCGCGTGCTCTCGAGATCCAAGGACTTTTCGACTGATCCAAAATGGTTTCTGGTATCTCAACAACGGTGCTCGCAGCTACGCTGCTCCAAGGTGCTTGGGCTCAAGGTATACCACTCGCTCCAACACTTCTGCTCTTACTAAGTGGCATGTCTAGTAAAAAACTGCACGGGCACGTTTACCCCCATCTCCGCCTCAGACTACGTCGCTTCATTAAACCCCGGCTGGAACCTCGGCAACACGCTCGACGCCATCGAAACAGAAGGCTCCTGGTACGTAACTCTCGAGTAAAAATTACGCTGCGAGTCCAAGACAGTGCTGCCCTCGTTCAAGAGAACAGGCATTAACAACCCTCTCGACAAGCTTTGCTGACTCTGTACCCGACATTTAGGAACAACCCTCCCGTTGTCCCCTCCACCTTCGATGAGATCAAAGCCTCTGGCTTCAAAGGCGTCCGTCTCCCCGTCACATGGGCGTACCACTTCAATTCGCAGTCACCCGACTGGACTGTAGACCCCAAGTGGCTGCAGCGCGTCGAGGATGTCGTGGATATGGTGACCGCACGGGGTATGCCCGTGCTGGTCAATGTACATCACGATTCCTGGGTTTGGGCAGATATTACCAAGCCAGATGCGAATCTTACGCAGATTGAAGAGAGGTTTTATCAACTTTGGTGGCAGATTGGGACGAAGTTGGCGTGTAAGGGCAGTGAGGTTGCTTTTGAGCCGATCAATGAGATCCCGGGGACGACGGAGGCGCATGGGGAGGAGACGAACAAGCTTAACAACATCTTTCTGCAGGCGATTAATGATGCAGGAGGCTTCAACTCAAAGCGTGTGGTCACACTCGTAGGGAGTGGAGAAGATGGCGTTAAGACGAGTCAGTGGTTTAAGAGACCGGATTCCAAGTTCAAGAACCCTTGGGCTTTGCAGTATCACTACTACTCGCCTTACGACTTCATCTTCTCCGCCTGGGGCAAGACAACCTGGGGCTCCGCTGCCGACAAAGCCTCCCTCGAAGCCGACCTCGCCGCCGTCCGCGGCAACTTTACCGACATCCCCCTCGTGATTGGCGAATGGTCCGCTTCCCCGGCCAACACAGAAACAGCAGCGCGCTGGAAGTACTTTGACTTCTTTGTCCGCACGGCCGCAAAGTATGATACTGCGACCATCCTTTGGGATAACGGCGCCGACCACTTTGAGCGTGGGGCAGGCAAGTGGAGGGATGAGACCGAGTTGGGTGTCCTATTGAGTGCGGCAAAGGGGGACGTCAATGCGTTGCCGGACAGTGCGACGGGGTCGGAGAGTGTGCAGTGGAGCTCGGCGTATGCGTACCACAAAGTTGGGACGAAGGTGGTTGATATCGAGTTGCCATATCTGTTCAACGGAAACACATTAACCGCCATCACGAACACCAAGACCGACGCTCCGCTTTCCGAAACCAAGGACTACGCCGTCTCCGGCTCGACTGTGACGCTCAAAGCCAGCTTTCTCGCCCCAATCCTCAACGCCAACACAACCGGTTCCCTCACCAACCTCACCCTAACCTTCTCCCATGGCACATCCACAAACGTCGATATCCTTCAATACTCCACTCCAAAACTAGGCGCGACGACTGCGCAGTTGCCAGCTACATCGTCCGACCTTTACATCCCTGTATCATGGGCTGGCCAGAACAAACCCGCAACCATACGGGCGCTCAAAAGCGACGGCACCATCTTGATCGACGACTGGACGCAATATCTGGGTCCGTTGCAACAGGGCCGCATGACGTACAGCGGACAGTGGGACTGGGATGGTAGTAACGTTATTTTGAAGGCTGCTGTGCTGGATGCGGTAAGGAGTGCTGGAAAGACGACTACGTTTATGATTGAGTTTTACCCGAGGGAGCCGGGGAATGTTGCGAATTACACTTTGACTGTTTGAGGTGGGATGGTGTAGGGGAGCGAAGGGGGTTTTTGGAAGTTTGGATCTCGGGGTTCTACATATATTCTATACATTTCGTGCCTCGCGTAGGCCATGTGGATGTATTTGTGTCCGTTTGCATAGGCTCGAAGCACATGATCGTCTTAGTAGCATCCGTTCAGACTTTGACTAGAGGATGGGATATAGCAGATGGCCCGCGTTGACTGGCAGCTTGGTGGACTGCCGGAAGAGAAAGACGATACTACCGCCTGCTTCAAAAAATCCTTGTGAGTAAACAACGAGAAACACCAGGCTACACACGATTCAACAGCTGCACACAATCAGTAGAGAAGAAAGAAAAATACTACTTGTTCATGTCAAGGCACTTTCCGCACCGCCACTAACTCAACACAACGCCACAGCGCGATGACGTAACTGAAGCCTTTGTAAACATCCCAACGCTCACTCAGCATTCATGTTGCCAAACCCGCCCACGCCATCATGACAGCTGCTCCACGCTCCTGCGTACCGCCAGCACCATGAGCAGCTACCTGCAGACTCTCTCCTACTTTTTCCGCCTCCCGTGGCATATCCAATGGCGCACGTTTCTCGTCCAAATCCCTCGCTACGTCCCGCTCTCCATCCTGCACATCACGTCGCGGAAAGGGCCGCATCCGTTTGTGATAGCGCTGCCGAGTCGGAAGAACAATGTCATACCGATCTATGTGTTTGTGCCGCCTGCACCGGTAGACCTCGGTCATGACGGGGAGCAATCCGTAGACAAAGGGGATTGGAGGGTCCCGGTGGTGCTGGATTTTCATGGGGGAGGCTTTATCATGGGCTCGCCGCTCGAGCAAGCCCCATATGGCGCCATGATGTCGAGGGAGCTGGGCGCGGTGGTCATCAGCGTGTCGTATCGCATCGGCCCTTTTCACCAGTTCCCCGCCGCGATACACGATGCGGAAGACGTGTTGAGCGCGATACTGGATACAGATGGCGTGTCAAAGGCTGGCAATGTATTGAGGACGGAGATTCAGCGCTACTTCAGCATGTTGCGGGAGGATGAAATTGAGAAGAAGAGGAAGGCGAAGAAGGCTGCGCCCACGCATCTGGATCATGTCGAAACCATCACGCTTGATCCTACGAGGCTGGCCATATCCGGGTTCTCCGCTGGGGGCAACATCGCGCTCAATATGGCCTTGTCAGTCCCACCCTGTGCATCGATGCTTCCCATGTCGCCGCAGGCAACAGGTCCATCGACGGCTACGACTACCGATACTTCTAATTCGCGTGGGGCCACGTTCTCGCCGTTACTACCACCTGTCCGCATGTCCACGATTCTCGACGACCCAATGCAGCCCTGGCCGACCATTCTCCCCCCACCCCAGGCACAGCCGCGAATGCTGCCTCTTCTGCTCTTCTACCCATCGCTCGACGCGCGACTCCTTCCCCACGAGCGTCCAATGAAGCCCATGCCCAACGCGCTCAAGGGTGACGACAAAAAACCACAGACGCAGAAGATGCCAGGTCTCTTCAGCATCATGGGACCCACCTACCTCCCCAAGAAGCTACGAGGACACCCCCGAGCAAGCCCCGGTCTCGTCGACCCGGATAACGTCCAAAGGAACGCCGCCATCTTCCTTGTACTTCCCGAGAAGGACAGTCTGGCTGTGCAGAGCGACGTCTGGGTCGACAAGATGAACTTGTCGGGATGGAATGGACATGTGCGGTTTGGCGACCAGAGACCAAATGATTGGGATGGCCATCAAGGCGGTGTCTCTCGCACTGAGAGCCGCGAGAACGGAGGCCTCGAGGTGTGGCATGCGCCGGAGTGTCGACACGGCTGGACACAGTTTCCGGAGGCCTTTGTAGGTAAGCAAGAGACGAAGGAGCGCATTCTAGTCTTCGCTAGGACGCTGGACTTCGTGAAGGAGAATTGGCGGAAGACGCTGCCCACGGAGCGGTTGGGAAATAAGATCCAAGAGTTGAGGCCGCTAGAAATACCGGAATAGTCAGTCCGAAGTGCTGGTCGAAACTTGAGCACTAGCAAGGCGCTGCAGAGGTCGGTTCTTTGTGGTTTTGGAAAACAGCATAGCGTGTGTACAGGTAGCATATTCATGGTCAACGGCGGCGGTAATAGTCGCATTCGTATTGCAATCAACCCTTTCTAATCAGCTGATATGGTATCAAGTTGCCTGCTTTGTACAGGGAGACTGGCACGGAGGAAGTTGCGCGGTAATCACCTTACCTTTTGTCTACGGTGAAAACTGACCGACAGCGTTCGTCCTGGTCCGACTGCCGTTCTTCTGCAGTGAGATCTCCATGGACTCACCTTGTGCTTGTACACGTATACGTACACGTACTCGACACACGACGCCAAGCACATCAGATTCGATCAACACCACCACGTCCACAACACTGCCATCTACACAGCATCCACGCGTCCCCACCCCACAGCGACGCCCAATCCACTCCGCCCGCCCACCGTCCACCCCACAAGCCGATCAACCTCACCTGCGTCCGCGTCCCGGACCCCCCTCGGCGCCTCAACACCCGATGCAGCACACAGCACAGCGCAACTACCGGCCTCATCCAATATCACATTAGACATGCCTCGCTTGGCTCCCGCGCAAGAAACGCCGTGGGATATACCGAAGGGCTTGGCTGGAGAAAGGGGCGGCTGCGGCTGATCGGCGCAAGGCTTGCGGTGGGTTCCGGGTGCCGAGAGTCTTGGACGAGGGCTTGGCCGGTGTGCGGTATGCTTGGAAGGTGATTCCGTGGCATTTGTGCGAGGGGAATAACGGTGGTGCAGGAATAGAGGACGTGGTATGCTTGGCTGTGGAACGTGAGGGCGACGTCAGGGCGGCGGGTGCTGGAGTGTGATATGTGATGGGTGCTGTTAGTAGGTGTTTTGCTGGCGCGTCGAGGAACGCGGTTGGGAGTGAGAAGGGAGTCGTCGTGCGAAGTGGGCCACCGTTTTGTGTAGTGGGAGGTCGGAGAGGTTGGGCGGGGTCCACCTGGAATTGCGGAGACTCCCGCGATGTCTGGTCAGCCCTATGGCTGTTGTATCGGTCTTGTATCGGGCTCCGAAGCATGGACTGAGATATCCCAGCGGTAGATGAGAAGAATTGCCAATTTTGGATCTCACTGCCGATCTGGACGGATGGCGTTTAGATTGATGGGTACAATGATGTGTTAGGCCATGGGCAATATGCGTGCGTTGCCGAACGGGGTAAGACGGGCGAGGGTCGCCTAATCAGGACTGCATGCTCGATTGGACTGGAGTGCTTGTGCTCGCGGTTGTCGTCGGCCAATGCTCTCTACAAATGGGGTACAGGATGCTGCGTCTAGGTAATCCGTACCAAGACCCCACTTTGTATACAGTAGACTCTTCCGGTCATACGAGCTTAAGACGAGACGCGACGTCACTGCGGCATAGATAGCGGATATACAGCATATGCCGGTGAAAGTGCCCAGCGTAGCAGACGTATGGTGGTGGCCAGTCTAGCCTCCCGCCGTGGGACGAGGAGGGGACGCTCACACACATACGGGCGGCTGGTCTAGACATGTCCTCAGCGGCCGTGGCCAGAGCTTCACGGCCACCACGGAAGGTGATCACACGCGACGCAGGCGCTGGAAAAACAACAGTCAAAATAAGCATTCGGCGAGGGTCTTTCACGATCTAGGGCTGTCATGAGAGGACGACGTTCCCCGCACGTCAACCCAGCGCTGGGGATGTGCCGGCAGGGGCGCCTCTCGAGAATTGAGTAGGCCGTGATGCAGGCAATCAGCGAACGAGGACCGGGATTCGTGGACCCTTATTCCGCGCGTGGCGGCGAGGGTTGCGTGATGGACGGGCGTAGCGGGGTTGGTGTGCGGAGGGGATGCATATTGAAACGAGAAACGAGAGCATGCGGGCCTGACGCGACGGCGACGGCGTCGTGTGCTGTCAGATGACTAGAGACGGCGCTGCATGAGACTGCGGCGCTTGCAGAACGGAGGGAAGTAGAGTCGTCGTAGTCCAGGAGAATGAGCGGTGAGCAGCACAGAGGGCCTGGCGACGGGCACGAGGAGGTGAAGAGGTCCATCAGCAGAGTGATGGCCCGTGAGGACGACTCGGTGAGAGGTGGAGAGACTGAGACGGCTGCCCTCTTGGACGCAGGCTGGACGCAAGCTGAGAGGGACACTGTGCGCAGGCCTGCTTCCGCGATGCATCAGCAGCGCGTGCAGGCTCGTGTTGCGTCGGCAGGTCGCTGCAGGGTGGGGTGGTGAAGCGCGCATCGGCGTGGGCGCATCAGGACAAGCTCCAGGCGGGCAGTTGGCACGGCGGGCGTGCAGCGGCTGGAGGGAAATGGAGGCGCGCTGGTTGGCGACGGCCGACCGTGTCCATGAGTGCAGCGCATCACGTCAACCAAGGGTCTCCAAGCCGTCGGCAGTGTCCCGATGGTCCAAACAGGATTTTCTCGTGCTGTACCGAATCGCGCTTTGGGCCTGGCGCTGCTGCTGGACGGCCATGACAAAGCCGCGCGACGGAAACCTCGAGATCGAGCCGAGATCGAGATTCGAGACGCTGCCCTCAAAGAACGGCGCGGCTGGCTGGACGATGAAAGAACGGGTGGCAGCGCTCGTCCGGCGCCCTTGGTGTCTTGCGTGTCTTGCGTGTCGTGCGTGTCTGATCGTCGCCGGCGCCCGTTCCCGCGCAGCTGCAGTTGCGGTTGCATCAAATGAAAAGGCTCGGCAATCTGCTTGGGGCACTTGGGACAGTAAATTACAGAAACGGGCCCACCAGCGCAGCCCGCAGCGCTCGTTTGTTTGGCCCACGACCCGAAGCCGCTGCATGTCCCAACGCCCTCATCAGCCCGGGCACACCTCCATATTTCCTTCTTCACACTCTCCGCCCGTCTTCGCCAGAGTGTGTGCCGTCGCCCTCGCAGCAGTTCTCGCGGACGCCAGCGTGCGCGGTCGTCCCTCTCTGCTCGTGCCCGCTGCCCCAGCATCCTCCCTGCTCTCCGCTCCGTTTCACAGCCATCGTGCGGCGTTGCCACGCTCGGCGAAGATCCTCACATCATTCCCGCTAGGTATGCCGCAGCCAACACCACGGCCAAGTAAAGACACCTCTGACATAGCCCCAGCTCGCTTTCAACTCCGTTTTAGAATCGATACCTTCGACTGCACAATGTTTCTGGAAATATTATAGTCTCCACTGTCCTCCGGGGCCCCGCCTCTACCACCACCACCCATATCTCAGTAATACCGCCACACACGACATACCACCTTACTAAACGCCCGACCTTTCTCCGCCACTTTGCGATCAACCTCGAAACTCCCTTCGTCGCTGGATTTCACCTACGCTCGAGCGCGCTCGCCTTTTGGGAGTGCTTGAGTGCGACGAACTTCAAGAGGACCTGGAACTCCTCTTCTTCCATTCACCAATCAGATCCGATTTAGCGCCTCCGCGCCTCTCGCAACAGAAGGAGCATTCTTAGCTCCCGCCTTGCACGCACCCAACTACCTGCACTCACCCCGGCCATGGCCCAAAACGAGTACCAGCGCATTGGACGCCCCGGTGCACCCGGAATCAGCGCTGCGCTCAATCTCCCAACACACATGGTGCCCACCATGTCTTCAGAAGAGGACATATCCGACGTCGACGAACCTCCAGACTTAGAGCGCACTCCACGGCCCTCGGCCCTAAAGCTTCACGACTCCTTCAAGGCCTCCTTCTCCAAGGCGCAGCTGCCACCGCGTTTCGAGCGCAAGGAGTCGCTGCTTTCCAGCGCCCTGCATTCGAACAATACCTCGCCTGTGGAAGAGCAGTCCGACGTTAGGAAACCGAGCCGAGGCCTATCGTGCATCTCGACTTGGAGCAACACCAGCACTTCAACAGCCGAGCTTACGAGCGACGGCGGTCTCACAAGTCCTGGAACGCGAACGAATACACCCAGCCCGCCACTGCCTGCATCTTCGTTCCACCACATCGTTCCCATCTTCAACAAAAAGCCCTCGGAGCAGCGCGTTGCCATTGCACGCCAGGACGACGAACATATCGTTCCCCTTCAAAAGATTACTCCTCCCGCATCACTCGGAGAGAAGAGCATCGAAGTAAACTTGGGACGGAAGCGATGCATATCATTCGCATGTGGCCCAAAGACCGAACGTAAGGCCGAGCCCGAACAGCCAAAACCGGCTCCAGTTGCACAGCAAACGGCAGAACCGCCAAAACGCGCTTGCACCATCAAGTTCGCATGTCCTATGAAGGTCTCCACGGATGCTCTGTCCAAGGGCAACAAGCCTCGTGTACGCGCCGCGAGTCCTGCTCCATTAGCACGTCCAACTTCGTCATCCAAAGCGCCCCCCAAGCCACACCGTGGTTCTGATGCAACGGTGCGCAACTCCTCGCCCGTTGCTCTGCGGAAGAAGGTGCCAGACCGCACTCGCCGCCTCAGCAGCAACTCGGACCTGGCTCGCTGCGAGGCTTTCCGCTTCCACGAGTTCGCTAGCTCCGAGGAAGAGATCGACGAGTGGACTCTGGAATCGACTTGCCATCGCCAACCTCTCACCATCAGAGATACGCTCAAGATCGAAAACAACCTCCGACAACTCGGCGAAGAGGCTGAAGAGGAGGCTGTCGATGAAGAGGATGAGGACCTTGCTGAGGGTGAAGATGAGCTCGAGATCGACGAGGATGATGAAGGGCAGGATGAAAGCGACGCTCAAGATGACGCCTCTTCTGATGAAGGCTTCCAGACCGACGATGAAGAGGGCTTTGCCGGTTCCGACGACGACAGCGACGCTGGGTCAGACTACAACTGGTGGACGCCAGGCTACTCCACAGCCGCGACTTCCATCGAGCAACTCGAGCACATTCGCCCTGCAGGTCGACGAAGCGTATCGGAATCTTCCATCGGTTCCGTTGAGAGCGGCGCTGGCACTATGCGGTACAGGCCCGAGAAATCGATCAAGCGAAGAAGCTCACGCCCAGTCAACATCCGCATCCCCAGTCCTGAACTTCCCGATAGCACTGACTTTGTCTGCGGAACCCTGGATGAGGATCGACCGCTTGAGACGGCTTACTTGTCTGCCATCGAACGCCGGCGCGCTGCCAAACACAAGACTACTCCCCAGGACGTCGACCCCACGTTTCCAACCTCAGACCCTGAGATGGACGAGGAAGACGACGATGATCTCGACCAGCTTGCGTCCGAAAGCGACGCCAACCTCATGATGGTTGGCCATCTGGACCCCGACGGTGATCTCCGTGGTCGTCGCAGAAGCGCAACAGTTAAGCGGTCTCCCCTGCCGTCGCCAAAACGACTCCGGTCGCCGCCGCCGCCTGCCAAACGCACCATGCATCGGTCCCCTCCCCCGCGCAAACTATTTGGCCAATCCCCCAAACGGCTGCGATCTCCCGCTCCCGTTCGCCTCCGGTCGCCGCCACCTACCCGTCGTGGATCCTCGGTCATCTTCTCGCCCAAGCTCCCTAACCTTCGCATCCAATTCAACGGCCTTGCGGAGCGCCCAGCGCTGACCACGTCATCCTCGCTACCGCGTACCCCCATCTCGGCACACCCTCCCGACTTTGATGACGAGGACGACGAGGATACGCCAAATGAGTTTCCCATGCGTCGCGCCATTGACATCAAGGTCGGCCTCGAGAAGAGGCGCCAGCGTCGCAAGGAGCAGCTCTACAGAAAGAAGCATTGCAAAAGCACCAAAGACAAGCGTCCTGCGCCGGGCAAGGGCGCCGAGCGCATGCGTGAAGTGGGTCTAGGGCTTGCCGCGCACAAGGGCAGAGCACCTGGCTTCGGCTTCAACGTACCGCCCACACCTGATCAGAAGGATATGCGTATCCTTTCCATCTAGGTGGCGATTACATTTTGTGAAGAACAGCGCCGCTGACCATGCGTCGGCACTTTCACAAGCCCCCTCTATTGCGGAGGTTTGTTGGTCGCTGTTCTCACAACAGTCCGGTAGCTCATTGGCTACCCGACGCTTTCACTTCCAAATGCTTTCACTTCTCAGGCTCTCATGTACATAGCCTCCTTTTTCCGATCCTACATACTTTTTCAATCACTTCTTCTACTTTGTCTATAGCATTCTTTTCCCTTTTCTCATCCAGAACGGTCTTCCGAGATATCTCCTTTGTCTCTGTGCAGTCCGAGGTCACGACTTAGCGGATACCATCTTTGCTGTTTGCATTTGCATCGGAGGCCTCCCTTCGCTTGTTTGGCGGATAGGTTGAGTGCCTGGGGAGTTTGGCTGGGTCGGCGGGCGGTCTCGTTGGGGATACTCGCCGAGTGATGCGTGTTTCCATTTACGTTTGGAGCTCTATATATACATACATGTGTTCCTCACTGAGCACTGCCAATATGAAGACGTCATACGCCGATTGCCTCGATCACGCAGTGCCGCAATGCCTCATGTCCACTCCACGTACATGCCTCCTCGCCCATCCGCGTGTCCAACCGTACGCACCCATCCGAATACGATTACCCAAGCGCCTCCCCCACATCCGCAAAGCACAACCTGTCGATAATTATCCGACAGCGAACCGGCCCGACGTCAAACGGCCGCACGCACCAGCTTACTCCGCGCAAACCCCTCTCGTCCCATTGGCCACATGCCCTGCATACGAATACGCGTATTCGCGTCCGCCCTCGTAGCAGCAGTACGACCATCGGACCACGCGGTTCAGACTCTTGCGGACGCATCGAGGCGGGTTTGTTTGGAGTAATCTAATGCTTCGTTTGTGATTGGGGCGAGTTGGTTCGACGGCGTGGTGATCGTCGGGTAGATTTGCTGGTACTATGGCTTTGTGCTTGGGTGTGCGTACGTGCTGGACGTGGGCGGTCGGCTGGGTGTTTGGTTCAGAGTAGATGTGGATCTGGCTTTGTGAGGGGGGGTGTATAAAGGGAGGGTGGTTTCTGGTTGGAAAGGATTGAGAGTTATCTAGGTCATTACGTTGATTGAGGAACATACTCACCCCCAGCACGATTTGTTAAACGATATACCACCGATACCAGCACCATGAAGCTCACTACCCTCTTCTCCGCCCAGCTCCTGACCCTCTCGTCCGCTTCATCCCCGAACTTCCGTCAATCCCCTCACGACTGGATTCCTGCGGGACCAAATGACGGTAAGAAGCCTTTCCACTTCATGGCCCGATTGGTGGAGTGCTTCCACTTCTTTCCAGAGTCCAACCTCACGGCCTTCCTCGTCCTCTATAATGTTTCTCTAACATACCATATAGTCCGCGGCCCCTGCCCCATGATGAACACCCTAGCGAACCACGCCTTCCTCCCCCACACAGGCCTCAACATCACAAAAGGCAATGCCGTCTACGCGCTCAGCACGGCGCTGAACTTCAACACATCCCTGGCAGAGCTCATGTGGGATAAAGCCATCATAGCGAACCCAGAACCGAACGCCACATTCTTTACCTTGTAGGCTGCACCCTCCCCATGACCATCTCCATCACAATTGAACATAGCTAACACCACGCAATCAGAGACCATCTAAACCGCCACAACATCCTCGAACACGACGCCTCCCTCTCCCGGCCCGACTTCGCCCTCAATGCCACCACCCCGCACCTCTTCTCGCCCGCCACCTTCGCCCAAACAACACACTACTGGACCTCCTCCCCGCTGACCGCGCCCATGATCGCAAACAGCAAGCTAGCCCGCCAAATCGACTCGCGCGCCTTCAACCCAAACTACACGTTCACGACTACCACCGAGGCCTTTAGTCTGGGCGAGATGGCGGCCCCCTTCATCGCGTTTGGCGATCTGGACAAGGTCACCGTGGATAGGGAGTTGGTGACGTATTTCTTTGAGAAGGAGAGGTTGCCGGTGGAACTTGGGTGGACGAGGAGCGGGGTGGTGGTTGGTGTGGAGGATATTATGAGGGTTGTGGGGGTTATTGGGGGGGCGCTGGGGTTGTTTACTGGGGAGGTGGAGGGCGCGGATTTTCATGGTGCGGGTGGGTCTTAGGGAGTTGAGAGAGATGGAGTGAAGGGATAAGATTTAGATTTGGTTTTTAGCAATTCAAGAGATATACTACTCGTGGCATGTACGCTTACAGGAGCTGAGGACGGTGTCGCATGTCGTAGCTTTTGTGGAAGTGCTGGTCGCCAGCGCTGGGGTCTATGCTAATAAGTGGAAGGATTACATTGAGTCTTCGCACCATCGACAACTCGCCTAGGGTTTCAAAGGACCGGATGGTAACGCAGCGCCTGCAGACGAAAGTTACATAATAGTACACGATGAGGTGAGCTGCTCGAAATAACAGCCCGTCTCCAGAGATTCGGCGCCGAATTTGTCCAGGTAGGCGCAGACTCTGCCGGCCTGTCTCATCATCGGTTTCTCATCAGCACAGCCGGAGGTTCGCCGACGATAGCCCACGGAGCGCCGAGAACTTCTAAGCCAGATGACGATAGAGGACGGAAAATACCGTTTCGCCACGGCCGCTCGGGGCCTAGTTGCGCTGCAGCGGCGGTGTAACGCGCGTCCAGCACTCCGGCATCTTCAGACGCGTCGCGAGCGAAGCACTGTGGGAGGGATACACAGCGCGCACGCGACTCGATCAAGTCGTCGCAAACATCCCGAATCGGCACTCCATCAAGAGACAGCACGCCGGACCGCGCAAGATGCGAAGTCAGCATCCGCAGGGGCCGTAGGCTGGATACGGTTGGGCGCATCTCCTTTTCCCCACCGCACGCCGGGCTCCACCCAATTGCCTCGCGTGGCTGAGTGCAGAGCCTCATGGCATCTCGCGTCGTCTCCCCAATTTAATCGTCCCGTCCACGGCCTAGGGTCGCGCTACTTCCGACTTCTACACAGTGCATCTTCGACGGCGGCCTTGCGCATCCTCTCCAGCCTCGTCCGCTTCCCAATGTCGTCGTTCCTGTCGTCCCGCCCCGCCTCAGTTTGATCCCGCTCTTCCGCCAGGACACCGCACCTGTGCTTCCGCCCTCGGAGCGCGCTGGCGTCGTGAGCCTATTTCCGAGTCTTCTTCGCATACATACCTTTGGGCTTCTTGTAATTACTTGCGCTTCATGGGCAGCATGTTGCGGCGGCGCCGTTGCGGCGTCTCGGACTGCCTGACGTGGTTCTGCGCG